>SDBT01006151.1_pt1 | contig 19984 bp, 17 predicted proteins | sample 2277101 | NCBI WGS metagenome assembly SDBT01 (sample SAMN10404973, study PRJNA504765) | marine sediment metagenome | isolation source: marine sediment core GS10_PC15, 103 cmbsf | place: Arctic Ocean: Southern Knipovich Ridge | collected 2010 | reverse complement strand
AGGTATTTCTATATCTATCACAAAATGTATGCTTTGATATAGAGTAAGATCATAACTTGCATCTGAAAATGACATCAGTGGATGAATGCCGACTACATCATTAAATGATTTTATACCTGAAAAATGGACTAAAACTTTATTTGATAGAATTTTTTTATTAGTATCTATAAACTTATCTAAAGAGTCGTCACTTATTCCGAGTAAAATTTTATCACAATTTGGTATTAATTTTATTAAGTCAACGGGGATTTTCCTATGCCAATGTGAATAATCAATACCCAATAAATTAAAATAATGCATAATGTGGGTTGAGATTTTACCGTTCCCAACAATAAGATATGGTACTTTAGTCATTTGTTTGGTACCTGTCAACGCGATCAAGTCCTACTATTACTAAATTATAAAATATACTTTGTAATTGTCCTATTAAGGATCAATTCATATTAAGTAGTTAAAATTATATATAGGCTAACTTCAATTACAAATAAAATTCACCAATATTTTTTTATTCTTAACATGGCATACTGATACGATTGTGTACTATTTAATCATCATTACGAATGAAAATCTTTTATATATAAATATAAATTGACAACGGATATTCAGTTCGCTGTTACTCTATCAAGAACAATACTTTTGTTTCCATAGAATTCGTATTTATAATGATGAGTTTTATCTCAAGCATTAATATGGAGATCCTTGTTAAACTAATAATTTAATTTATTCCGTTCTGAAAACTACCCCCTACTCATTCAGGCATTGATTGTAAATTTTTATCAATTTTTTAGTTAAGTCGGGTAGGTTACCCAAAGAACGGTTAACAATATCAGCACTTACAGGTTAGTGTAGCCATAGTGTAGTAAATTTGCCTTCAAAACAGATGAAAACCGCCTCTTTATTGGGGCGGTTTTTATATTAATATTTTATATATTTAACGTGCGAAGTAATAATTAATCACAAGTAATATATAGATATTACAAACCCAAAGTTTTTTAAGATATAAAGGATAAATAAATGATCGAATCATCATTGGTATTAATTGGTTCGTTTAGGGCTGATAGAAAAGGAGAAACATTTGGAACAGGATTTATTGTAAAATATAAAGATCAATTATATATTGTATCCTGTAAGCACGTTTATAGTGAAGTAAAGGATAAAAATTCAATATTTGCCATTCCAGGACCAAAACAAACAATGAATCCATTCGGAGGATATGCGATAATACATTTGGATAAACCAAACTACCATCCTGATGACGATAATAGCAATACATATGATATTGTGGTGTTCAAATTAATTAATACCAGTGAAAGATCTTTGTCATTAAAAAATATTAATCCTTTGGAGATAGATAATTTCTCATTTCCATTATCATCTAACAACCAAGAAATATTTGCTGCAGGATTTCCAGTTGATCATATCAAAAGATTAGTCGCTAACAATTCTGAAGACGTTCTACCACCCAAGATTGCAACGGGGCGCGAAATAAAGTTAAAAATGAGTCAATTATCACAAAAAGGGTTTACCGGAAAATTAATAGAAGGTTTTTTTATTAAGAAAAATGATTTTGAATTTGAAATGGGTAAAGGAAGCAGTGGAGGACTCATTTTTCGAGAAAACGAAGAAAAAAAATTAGATATTATTGGATTAATGCTTGGAGAAGGAAAAATCGAATTAATATCTTCAGAAAAAATAATTAGTAAAATGAACATAATAATTTTTGCTCAAACAAAACGAATAATTGAGATAATAACAAACATTGAAAAAATTCATTAGTAATCAGTTAAACAAAGCATAACGATTGATAAGATTTTACATCACAACCAAGATTTAATGATTAAACTCTATACAATAAACTTCTTATGAGCCCAACGAAGTATCAATAATATGTGGACTTACAGGTTAGTGTAGCTGTAGTATAGTAAATTTACCTTGGAAACGGAAGAAAGCCGCCTCTTTTTTTAGAGGCGGTTTCTTAATGTTTCGATGAAATAAAATCTTTTGACGGTATCAATTTATAAATAATTGTATGTAATTTACTGATATTATCTACCTGATACTTATTTGTTTTTATTTAGCTCTTTATTCACGATTTGAGAGGTATAATGCAAAAACTATTAGTTAGCATAAGGGGTCCAATAGAAGCAATTGAAGCTGCTAAAGGTGGTGCTCAGATTGCCGATGTTGAATATCCTGGATCAGCCCTGGGTACTCCATATCCGCTTAATATAAAGTATGTTCGTGATGAACTCGATAAAAATGGATTTAAACACATTCCTATTTCAACAAATATTGGCGAAGACCAACCTGTAATAAGTACAGCTTGCCAAGCGGCTCTCGGAGTAGCACTCGCAGGATCTGATTTTATAAAATGTGGCCTAGCTGGACTGGATTTAAAGGAAGCGAAATACGTTGGCCGACTTCTCGTTAGAACTATTAAAGAGTGGTTCCCCGATAAAAAAGTATACCCTGCAATATTTCCTGATGAAAGATATGCGGAATTATTTGATCCTTTGATTGATGGACCTGTCTTAGTGAAAAAAATAGACTGTGATGGATTACTCATTGACACTTACAATAAAGATATTGGGAAATCATTAATGGATTATTATACTATTGAACAAATAGATCAATTTGTAACAGATTTACATTCCATTGGTAAAGAAGCGTGGCTTGCAGGTAGCATTACTCGACAACAGTTGGAAAAATTATGGAAAACGAATGTCGATGTGATATGTGTCCGTGGAGCTGCTTGTGAACAAAATGAAAATAATGGACGTTTTGGAAAAGTCAAAACCGAAATTGTAAAAGATTTAATATCCACCATTAATAACTAATAACAGTGAGATATTATGTACATTAAAAAAGTAACATTAATAAATATTCGATGTTTCAAAAAATTCGAAATAGAGTTCGATTTATGGGGAAAGCTATCTCCTTTTGCAATGTTTCTAGGAAATAATGCTACTGGAAAAACAACTCTTATAAAAAGTATTGCACTTGGTTTATGCGACGAATCTAGCGCTGCGAGTCTAATGAAGGAGGCAGACGCAGGTTACGTTCGTACGGGAAGGAAAAGAGGTAATATTACAATTGAATTACAACAAAAAAAGGGAGGAAAAATATATAGGATAAAAACCACAATCATAAAAGAACATAAATGGGAAAGATTAATCCAAAAAATCGATGACCGTAAACATTTCCCTTGGGATGAAATGTTTGTATGTGGTTATGGTGCTGGTCGTGGGACTTCTGGGGCAGGAGATATAACAGGATATTCAGTATTAAATGCCGTTTACAACTTATTTAATTATACTGAAGGATTACAAAATCCTGAACTATCACTTTTACGTATAAAAAACGAATCAGCTAGGGAAATATACCTTAGAACATTAAATACATTATTGAAGACTGATGAAATTTTTCTCGGTGAAAACGGAATTTTTATAAAAGGATTGTGGGGCAAATTGCCCCTTCGAGATTTAGCAGATGGCTATAAATCATCTTTTTTATGGGTTGCTGATTTCTTAGGGTGGGCATTTAGCATTAACAAGAATTTAGAAAACACGAGCAACATCAAAGGAATTGTATTGATCGATGAAATAGAACAACATCTTCATCCCATATGGCAACAACAAGTAGTTGGAAGATTAAAAGATCAATTCCCAAAGATACAATTTATCGCAACAACTCATTCTCCTCTTGTGTCTAGCAGTATAGGCGATGTAACGAATGAAAATGATTTATTAATCAAGATGTCGTTAACATCAAGAAATATAGTAACAAATGAAAAAATTGATTATATGATTGATTGGCGGACTGATCAAATTCTTGCTTCGAAAGCATTTGAATATTTAACAACCAGTAAAAAACAAATAAATAACCTCCTATCAGAGGCGTCATATTTACTAGGAAAGGGGGATGAGAGAAACGCGAGAGAAGAAAGGCGACTTCAGTTTTTAAAAGAAAAAGTCCTCAAATATTTCATTTCAGATGACCAAACGCCCATCGAACGAGAAATTGATTACGAAATCAAAAGAACATTATATAAAAAAATTTTAGATCAAGAACAGCAATTAGAGGAATGATTGGATGATACAAATTGAGAGAGATGATTGTCCTCCAAAGTTAAAGGATTCTACATCTTCAAGAGCCTATAGACTTCCTGAGGTCGTTACCACATTATGGCATATGCAAAACAAAAAATGCTGTTATTGTGAGACAATAATTCCAAAAAAAGGCCATCAAAAAGCTATAGACCATTTTAGACCTAAATCGATATTTAAATACCTTGTAAATGATTGGCAAAATTTGCTACTTGCATGCGCAGAATGTAATGGAAAAAAATCGGACAAATTTCCGGTGAAACTAACTGTTGATAACAAAGAACCAAAAGTACTGTATATTAAAAGACCGTCTGATGGAGAAGCTCTTCTTATTGATCCAACCGATCCTGATGACGATCCTGAAGACCATTTAGATTTTCATTGCGACTTTAAAGAAGATCCGAAAATGATAGGATTAATTAAAGCACATGAAAATAGTCCAAAAGGTTTAGAGACCATATCAGTGATTGGTCTAGACGGGGATTATTACACAAAAATGCACGCTGATATAATTCACAATCTAATTGTAGATTATAGTAATTTATTGAGCGCGGATAGAAATAATAATACACGAATGATAAATAGTATATTAGACAGGTTTGATATTTATGCTGATCCAACTAACGAGTATACTGCTATTACTCGTGCTTTTATTAAATTTTATCAAATCAACATAAATTTTCAAAGAACTGTTAATTAATTCAAATGAACTCCTACGGTAAAGAATTAATAATTGATATTCACAATTGTGATTCCTCAACATTCACAAGAAATAGTATAAAGAAATACTTTGAGCAATTATGTGACAAAATTGATATGGTGGCAGAGTCATTATATTGGTGGGATGATTATGATCTTGATCCAAAATATCATCAGACCGAGCCTCATACAAAAGGAACATCTGCAGTCCAATTTATATTAACCAGCAATATTACAATACATACATTAGATATATTAGAAAATGTATATATCAATGTGTTTTCATGCAAAGATTTCGATGCCAAATTAGCACTCAAATTTTCAGAAGAATGGTTTAAAGGAAAAGTTGTAAACTCACAAGTAATTGAAAGATTATAGAATATGATATTACAGGTAAATAGTTTTACATTTGAAGATTATATAATGGGATAAGGAGTATAGGAGCATGAAACTTTATGAGAGAGATTTTAAAATTCCGATAAAGACCAAACATATCGATTTAATCCCGTATTTGAATGAACATATTAACGGATTAGAAAAAGAAAATAAAATTCCTATCCGTTTTGTTATCACTGAGACCGATGATGATTTTTACCATTGTGAGTTGGGTTTTTTATCATCCAAGGAATTTCAAAATGAAAATTCTATCTTCAGTTTTAAACAAAGATCAGGTGAAAATACTGATAAATTCAATGTGGTGTTACTAGTCCCAACAGGAATCGGAGCAGAAATTGGTGGACACGCAGGAGATGCTACCCCAGTTACAAAATTAATCGGAGAATCCTGCGATACTTTAATAACCCACCCCAACGTAGTAAATGCTTCAGATATTAATGAAATACCTGATAATGGATTATATGTTGAAGGAAGTGTTATTACCAGGCTAATGATGGGAATGATTGGTCTTCAGACTGTACGTTCAAATAGGGTGATGGTTATTATTGATAAACATAATGATGAAATGTTTAATAGTGCAGCAATTAATTCTGTTAGCGGAGCGCGAGCAGCATATGGATTTAACTGCCCGCGAGTAGTTGAAATAGATCCTCCTATTAATATGAAGAGTGTATATTCCTCATCGGGTCGCGCAGGAGGCACTATCGACAACTTTGAGGGATTATTTCAAACACTTAACAAATATAAAGATGAATATGATGCTGTTGCAGTTTCTTCGATAGTAAATGTGCCGCTCAGTTATCATATGAAGTATTATAAAGGTAGAGGTAAGATGATCAATCCTTGGGGAGGGGTCGAAGCTATATTAACTCATAGTATTTCACATTTATTTAACGTTCCCTCTGCCCATTCTCCTATGATGGAATCTTTAGAGATCTCTAATCTCGATCCTGGAGTTATCGATCCTCGAATGGCAGCCGAAGTTGTATCGATAACTTTTTTACAATCAGTATTAAAGGGTCTTCATAAAAGTCCACGAATTGTTACCAATGTCAATAAAACAAATAACGATAATGTTATCACTATTGAAGATGTATCATGTTTAGTTATTCCGGATGGTTGTGTTGGTTTGCCAACTCTTGCGGCATTGGAACAAGGTGTGAAGGTAATAGCAGTGAAAGAGAATTATAATATGATGAAAAACGATTTAAGAGTATTTCCTTGGAAGCATGATCAGCTATATATAGTTGAAAATTATTGGGAAGTATCCGGTGTGATAAATGCAATAAAAGCGGGAATAACACCTGAATCAGTAAGGAGGCCATTAGCTGAAACAAAAGTTGTAATAAATCAAGCAAGTGCGTCCAAATCATTTGATAAGAAACAACCAGAAGGCGATATTAAACAACACCAAGATCCTCAAGTATTGTAAATTGTACTTAATTTTTGTTTATTTTGGTATGAAATCCAAATAACATTTCACAATATTAACGTATACAGATTTACATAGTAATAGTGTAGCATTTCCGTTGATGTTATTATAAAACTACAGCAAAATTAACAACGCTACCAGTTAACTGTGGTTGTTAAAGCACCTCGTTTACTTAACCATGCATTTTGTGCCATATTTCAGTGTTTTAATACGATTTTAGAACAACTCCGTCGTTCTGTGCTAAAATAATTACTATAAGTGCTGTCTATAATATCTCCGTATACAATACTGTGGAGAACCTCCACCCCTTTGCTATGTTTCCGTTCTCGTTCTGGAAAATGCCCCCACTATACCATTTAATAGATAAAGTACTGCTATTGCCACACTTAGTGGAATACCATTAAGTATACTACTTAACGGTATATTTTTTTAAGATTCAAAATTCCGATCGGTTTTGATGGTGTCGATTTTCCAAATGTGAACAAACATAATTTTCAGAGCGTTTTTTCACTTTTTTAATTTGGTTGTTTAACTAGCTGTTTTTATTCAATCTTTCAAAATCTGTTTGACTTGTTATTATTTTAGATTATTCGAGGATGTTTATTTTCCTTACTCAGATTGATTTGTTAATAGATTTATTTAAAATAATTTGAATTAATTCAATCTTTTTTTATAAGCATAAGACACTATAAACAAACCTTTTAGTGTTTTCTCTCGATAATGGTTGATTTATGAGCTTCTAGAGTATACTGTACTCTTAGTAATGTAATATGTGAGGTTGTATGTTAATAGTTATTTTGAAGGGTATGAGTATTTAACACCGGCGGACAAAATTTGCATTTGTCAAATATTTTGTTATCTTATGGACGTGTATACACAAAGAAACAGACAGCTTAAAAATGTGAATATGTTACTGACTGTTTCCAACCGGTTGGAAAATCCAACACGATAAATAAATAATTTATCCTCTACTATAGTTAAATTTGGACAGATAAAAGGATTCTAAAAAACGTGAAAAAACAAACTTTCGTAATAGAATATGCAAACGGTGAAACACCCGCAATTGTTGCCGAAAATATTGATTATGCTCTTTTATTAGCAAGAGCCGATGGATTACACGCCAATGGAAAAAACAAGATCCTTACTATCACTGATGAGAAAGATGTTGTATATCAAGTAATTAATAACACAGAACACAAAAAATTATAAATGGAAAATATCCTAAAAGAAATCAGTGCACGGAGGAATACTTATAATGATGAAAAAGCAAGAGCCGATGTAAACACACTACTCAATTTACTTGCGAATCTCGGAGAAAAGTATGAAGGAAAACGTCGCCCCATTACCGCTCCGGGCATAGAGTTAAGATATAAAGAGAACAGATGGCAGACGGTATTAAATTTTGGTGATTGGTTACATAAAAACGATGAAGATTTTAATGGTGAAATTTTTAGTCACTTCACTAGCATTGAACAGGCAATAGTAATAGCTATTGAATTACAGAAAGAACTCTGTATTATCATTCCGCATGAGAACAGAAAACCGTTGTTATTCCATGATAATTCAGTACCTAAAAAAATGCAAGAACGCTTTGAAACCTGCGCAATAAAATTTGGATTTAGAACGAAATGAGATTTTCAGATAACAATCATACAATCAAAAAGATACGCAAGAAACCGGTGATTCCTTCATATCTTAAACAGTATGAAAAATACTTACGGGACCCATTCCGAAAACCAGCTGATGGCACTATTCAAAATTTCGTATATCTGATGAACAGAATGGATATGTGGCTCCGGGAAAACAGTAAATTTAGACATCGCTATAATGGTTCTTGGAAACAAGTTATAAAAGACGGACCACTTCTATATCTTGGACAAACTGATCTTGAGCGGTTTTTCAGAAAACTTTTTAACGAGAACAAATCACTTAAATATCGACAAAGTTTTAAGGTAGCTTACAACAGTTTTCTCAAATTTGTTAAACGCCATAAGAACGTTGACTTTACTCCCGACTATACATATTTGCCCTTTAAGAAGACACCGTCTGAAATGCGCAAGAAATCGAAACAGTATCTTTCTGCTGATCATATCGCGCTCATCCGTGATAAACTTTACAAAGCACCGCTTTATACTCCTGTTGAGCGACTTCGGGGATTACGCAACCTTGCCATATTCGAGTTATTAGTCACAACAGGAATGCGAAAAAATGAGCTAGTCAAAATAGAGTGCTCCAATATCGATTTCGATAAAAAAAGGATATATGTATTTGGTTCAAAAACCGCTCAAATTAAAGATGGTTGGCGTTACGTCCCATTTCAAGAATCCGCTCGTGATGCTGTTAAAATTTATTTACAGGAATTCCGCTTTCAAACTAATATTACTGTACAAAAATATCTATTTGCACCGCCCGGAGCGATGAACGGATCTAATCCCATGTTATCCTCTCTTGTTGATGGTATTGTCCATCGGTGGCAAAAATATATTGACATACCACTGCATCCCCATCTTTTTAGGCACTATTATGCCACACAACTAACAAGTCGAGTGGATGTCAAAGATGCGGCTATCTTACTTGGTGACGAAATTCACACCATCATAAAAAGATATTATCATCCCGACTCAAAAGACAGTGTGAACAAACTTATTGATATGGAATTTTCTGTATGAGCAAATCCATTTCACCGATTATTTTACATCCGCTCATTGGAGAATATGGCAATGAAATATCTCATAATTTTCTGAAGCTATTACTCTCCATCGGCTTGGCGGGCTTCTAATAAATTAATTAAAATTAATAGAAAATACCACCGCCTAACCTATTGGCAGGCTGGGGATCTTTATAACATATATCACGGTCGCTCACCACAGGGAATTTTCAACGGTTTTTGGAATTTCCACTTACGGGAATGAAGATATGGTTCTGTGATGAGATAAGCCCACACACAATCCTTAAATAACTTTTTATCTTTTTTTTACAAAAAACATAGAAAAATACTGTATTTCGAGTATTTACATTATAAATACAGGAATGTAACTTTTTGCAGGTATATTTAAAATAATAATTGAAATACTGTATTTTGAGGCTTAATGATAAGTTAGCAGCCACGATGACTATTTTTTGATAACATTTAATTAGAAAGGAGAGAAATGGCAATTCGAATTAGTGAAGCGTTAGGAATTGAACGTGAAGAGTTTATTTCAAGAGGAGTTTATGATGGATTCTTTGATATTGACTCATTGTTTTACATTGATCCACGATTATTGAGTACAACTACTATTAATGAATTTCAAGGCTCATATCAACGTTTTCGTAGTTATTATGATAAGATTTTGTCCCTTATTTCCGCATCAAATGCTCGTGGTGATAGATTTTGGATGCTTGCTGTTCTTCAGATTAAAACAAAAGAAATTCAAGAGCTTGCCCTTGGTTATGCAAAATCCAGTAGAAGGGGTAATGCGGTAGGTACAATATTAGCTTCAAATTTAGCTGATACAGCTGCAGAGATAATTGAAGCAGGAATTAAAGATCCAATAATATTTGAGCTTGCTGGACTTTATGAGGACAATATTGGACCTGATAGAATTAGTGACATGACAGGAAAAATAATTTATAATGACTTGCTTAAATATTCTGATAGAATTACAAAAGAATTAGGTATAAAAAGCACTGTTCAAATTTCATATAGTGGAAAAAGTTATAAAACACCAATATATCCGGAACAAAATTATATTATTTTGTTGCTACCCGAAGAATTGCTGACACCACTTCCTGTAGCGTACGATTGGAGCGATATAGACCGAGTTTGTGCACTAAATAATGAATTGAGACGAGCAGTGAATAAAATCATTGGAAATACTTGGAAGCAAGCCACAAATAGAAATCGGGTTACGAAGAAAGAACTAAAGTCAATTCTAATCAAGTACCCTGAAATTTTTAACGACCTAATTGAACAATATAATGGTAAAAAAGCAAAAGGATATAATTTTAAATTAGATCCGTTAAATAAATTCAGATGGTATGATGTAAGCCAACAGTATAGTAAAGAATTCCCACTCGATCTTAAACATTTGTTGCCATTAAATGTAGATAATATTTTTGATTTGGTAATAGAAATATGCAACCATTTTCAGGGATTGATCGAAGACAATGGTTTATTTACCATGTTGTATCATAAGAAAAAATTACTTCATGAAAGAATAGCTCAACTCCTTTTTTATGGCATTGCAGATGCATACTGTAAGGCAAACGATGTTGATATTAATCGTGAACCTAATTCAGGTAGAGGATCTGTTGATTTTAAATTCAGTGTTGGGTATTCAGCCCGGGTTACCGTTGAAGTAAAATATTCATCAAATTCCAACTTAGTAAAAGGATACACTAATCAACTACCAACCTATAATAAAGCAGAAAAAACCCAACATAGTATTTATTTGATATTACAAGTTACGGATTCAAGAAAACAAATTGATAGAGTGTTGAAACTAAAAGAGGAATATGAAAATAGAGGTGAACGAACTCCAGAAATTATTGAAACTGATGCGAGGAATAAACTTTCAGCAAGCAGTTTATAGATGATCTGTTCTGGACTATAGTGCCTCCTTGACATAATCTACCTCCTTTCATATTTTCCCAAATCCTAACTTAAACATTGGTACATCTTTTGGGGACAGGTCACTCGCCTACATGATAATAAATTATATCAGTTAGTTATTAAAATATAAATATTTATAATAATGGAGATTAAAAATAACAGTACAAATACTGGATTCAGAGTATTTACATTATAATTACAGGAATGTAACTTTTCGTAGGATTATTTAATAATTGAGATGATGTATTGTGAGACACAATTATAAGTTATATATCAAAAGAAGAGAGGGCATATATGTCAGAAAGTGAGCAAAAATATGTTAATGAAATCCGTAAACATCTTAAACGTTGGGAACTAATGGCTGGATTTTTAAGAACTTCACATTTACTTCTTGGACTTATTTCTGTTAGTGGTTCAATTTTAGTCGCTTCCAAAATTAATTCAATTGATCCGATATATATCGAATGGATTGCGTTTTCTGTAGCTTTATCAGTTGGGTTACAAACAGGATTTGATTTGGGAGGTAAAGCAAACAGGGTGAGGCGTGCGTGGCGCCATGTCAACTGGAGTTATATTAAGTATAAATCAAAAAGTCACGAATTCGATAAATTAATTGATGACTATAGGATTGGGGAAAAAATCGTCGGTGATGTAAAAGAAATAGTAAAATAAAATTGAAAACGAGTGTAATAATACCAACAAAAAATGAGGAGGCATGGATTGAAAACATACTTTCTATACTATCTGTTTCTAATTATATTAACGAGATTATTATTGTTGATAATGATTGTGGAGTTAATATTAGCAGAATTGCCTCAAAGTTTTCTTGTCAGTTATTGAAAGACACTACACCTGCAAAATCAAGAAATTCAGGAGCAAAATTTTCTTCAGGAGAACTATTAATCTTTATTGATGCAGACATAATTGTTCCTTCTTATATCATACACCATTTAACTACCTATTTAGAAGAAAAAGAAAATGTGGGGGTTGTGCATTTTAAGATTAAACCAATGACTGATAATTTTTTTATAAATTTCTCCTATCATATTATGAACTTTTATTTTAAGTTTTTAAATTATCTTGGAAATTCTCAGGGTCTTGGAAATTTTATTGCAGTAAGACGAAAAGTTTTTAATTCTATTGACGGTTTTGATGAAGGTATTAAAGTTGCGGAAGATGCTGATTTTTTTAGGCGTGCCTCAAAGATCACAACTATTTCTTATATTAGCAAACCAATGATTTATGCATCAACGAGACGTTTTAAAATTGAAAATCACTTTTTGTATTCAATAAAATGCATAATGTGGGCAGTATTAAGGATTCTGGGCAGTAAAAAGAGTATCATTGACTATAAATGGGAAAAATATGACAATCATATTGCACGAGCAGATGAAGATTGGATTAAATATAATTTGCCAGATATATATAACAACATGATCCAACCCGCGCAACAAACGTCCGGGTGATTATCGCTATTGAAGATTTTAAAAACTAATCTCAATCTTAGATTTACCTCTATCAAAAAAATTATCATATTAATTTTTCTGTAGTTGATTTTCATTATGGATTCAACGAAGTGTAAACAATATTCCATCTTACAGGTTAGTTTAGCCATAGTATAGTATATTTGCCTTCAAAACTGAAGAAAACCAACTCTATAAAGATTAGCCTACTAATATTATAAATAATAAATATCATAATATTTAATAGCGGAATATTCAGTAAAATTGATAAGTAGATTTATTGCAAAATTAGCAACCTAGGGGAAATTATTGAATATACTTGAACAAGTCGATTTACTCAGAATGAAAGCAAATTCTGAACTCAATTCTAAAAACAGGTCTTCTTTAGGACAATTTTTTACCGCACGTTCGATTTGTCTTTATATGTCATCATTATTTAAGAATATTAATGGCAAGGTGAGGCTTTTAGATCCAGGATGTGGACCAGGCTCCCTTACAGCCTCATTTGTCGATGAAGCTTTGAAAAGAGGAGATGTCAATTCACTTTATATTGAGGCTTATGATATTGAAGTGATTATTATGCCCTATATCGCTGAGACTTTAAGTCTATGCGCTGAAGTAGCGAAAAAATCTGGTATTGATGTGACAAGCCAATTTAGCTTAGAAGACTTCATACTTACTCATTCAGTAAATTCAGGATTATTCGCAAAAGACAATAATTTCACCCATGTTATAATAAACCCGCCATACAAAAAAATATCTGCAAACAGTGACCACAGAAAGGCTCTGCGAAGTGCGGGGATTGAAACTGTAAATCTTTACACTGGTTTTGTAGCTTTAGCTATTCACCAGCTTACTCCGGGTGGTGAGTTAGTAGCAATTATCCCTCGCTCTTTCTGTAATGGCCCGTATTATCAGTCATTTCGAGAGCTATTATTGCGAGAAACGGCTATTCAGCATATTCACATATTCGATTCTCGCTCAAACGCTTTTGCTGAAGATGAAGTATTACAAGAAAACATAATCATTCACTTGATTAAGGGATTAGAACAAAGGAACGTAACCATTTCATCAAGTCCAGAAGCGGATTTCCGATTTGATAAGGAAACTGGAAGCATTATAGCCACAGATCAAACAATACGAAATGTTCCTTTTAATGCAATTGTTACTCCTGATGATAAAAAGAAATTTATCCACATCGCAGCAAATGAACGTGATCAGAGTATTATCAACCGGCTGTCTCACTTTAACACGCCACTTGACGATTTAAAGATTCAAGTTAGTACAGGCCCAGTAGTTGATTTTCGCATGAGAGATGACTTACGAAAATATATTGAGGATGGTGCCGTACCACTTATATATCCAGTACATCTTAATAGGGGTGTTCAATGGCCTAAAGATTCTAAGAAACCAAATGCTATTGTTGTTACAGACAAGTCTAAAAACTGGCTATGGAAAAATTCTGGCAATTTTGTAATAGTTAGAAGATTTAGCAGCAAAGAAGAGAAACGAAGAATAATCGCAACATTTTATGATGGTTCCTTGCCTGGCGATATGATTGGCTTTGAAAATAAACTCAATGTATTTCATACCAATAAAAAAGGATTTAAACGAGAAATTGCACTTGGCTTTTATGTCTATCTTAACAGCACCTTATTGGATAAATACTATCGGTTATTTGGTGGGCACACACAGGTAAACGCAACAGATTTAAAAGCAATTCACTATCCCAATATTGATTCACTAATGAGAATGGGCGAAAAAGTTAATATTCAGGATTTAAATCAAGAACAGATTGATAGAATACTAGAAGGAGAAATAATTATTATGTCAGGTAATACAGATAATCCACTTGAGGGCCAAAGCAAAATAGACCATGCATTAGAGATAATTGCTACTATAGGGATGCCTCGCGCACAGCAAAATGAGCGTTCAGCGCTAACACTACTTGCGCTGATAAATTTACATCCCCATGGTACCTGGAATGAGATAGAAAGACCAATGATGGGTGTTACTCCAATTATGGATTGGTGTCGTGATACATACGGCAAAGAATATGCACCAAACACTCGTGAAACCTTCCGTCGCCAAACATTGCATCAATTCGTGGATGGTGGTCTTTGTTTATATAACCCTGATAAGCCGGATCGTCCTGTTAATAGCCCAAAAGCTTGCTATCAAATCACTACAGAGCTTTACGAAGTGCTAATCACATATGGAACTGATGAATGGGACGGAGCTCTAAGCGGCTGGTTAGAACTTCGAGAAACTTTAACTGCACAGTACGCCATGGAACGTGAAATGCAAATGATCCCACTAACACTAGATAATGGAACTGAAATTAAGCTAAGTCCAGGCAATCATAGCCAGTTGATACGCAATATAGTTACAGAATTCGGACCTCGCTTCGCTCCCGGTTCTGAAGTTATTTATTTAGGTGATACAGGGGCTAAGGAAGATTTTTTCAGAAAAGAACGATTGACTGAACTAGGAGTAACTGTTGATCGTAAGGGCAAGCTACCGGATGTAGTTCTTTACTGGTCAGAAAAGAATTGGTTATTGTTAATCGAGTCTGTTACAAGTCATGGTCCGGTAGATGGCAAACGCCATGGAGAGTTATCAAAATTATTTTTAACAGCAAAACCAAGATTGGTTTATGTAACTGCTTTTCCTGACCGTAAAGTGATGACCAAATTTCTTAATGATATATCATGGGAAACTGAAGTCTGGACGGCTGATGCTCCTACACATATGATTCATTTTAATGGAGATCGATTCTTTAGCCCACATTAATAATAGCCCAACAATAAAATCCTGTAAAATATAATTTAATAAATAAATAGCAGGATTTAATTCACTTTACTTTGAGAACAAACACCAGCGCTATATTGTTTTTCCAACCGGTTGGAAAGAAACACAATAGTATATATATGTTCATATTATTTTAAAGTAAATTATTCTTATTAATAAAAATCTTACTCATTCCTTCATTCCTTTTATAATTAATTGTTAAATTTCGTTTATCGAAAAGCCTAACGATTAGAGAGTTAAATAATGCGATTGCCTTTTTGTTACTTACCTAATAATAGATGGAATCCTATTCTTGGTGATATTACTAAGACCATATTTCAAAGAGCTGGTCTTGAAAACGCCTTTTATAATCCAATGGACTTTCCATCAATCTTAAATTTGAGATTAAAATCTCCACAAGATAGAGCTATTATCATGAATACAGTAAATAACATTAAATTTTGGGTCGATGAGGATAAGGCAGTACAATTCTTAGGAAGAAATCCAAATTATTTAGTATATGCAAGACTTAAAAAACAAAATGACCCACCTGATAGTTTTCTTATAGTTTCAAATGAGTATGAGGTAATAGAAAAAAATAAAGAATCATTATTTTATATAAAAAATTATTTAATTAATCCCAATTGTAAGAACAAAAGATCCTTTATTCTAATGCGAGATATACTTGCAGAGTATCTAGATGTTGATCTTGATTCCGGTTTTGAGAATGCGCAAGAATCAAAAATGATAGGTAGTAAAGAGAAAGTTAAATTATTAATGGAAAAATTATTAAGCGATAATAATTATGAACCAAACGAAGAAGAAAATTGGTTAATCTATAGTTACACTAATTTTAAATCTTACAAATCTCTGCATATCAAATTTTTTCAAAAATTTTATGATTTTATCTTTAACGAATTAAGAGATAAGCATCAAATGTCATTTATTAGGTTTAGTGAAATGATTAATAATTCAAATGAATATATTGTAGATTGGGTTATTAATTCATTTGTAGACTATGTAAAGAAAGAAAAAGTTGATTATCTAAATAAAGATAAAATTACAATAATAAAAAATAATAACTTAAAAAAAATATTATTGATGTGACATTTTTCTCTTTTTGTTGTACTATCCTAATAAATTTTTAAATATGTAGAATAACCCCCAATAACCCCCCAATTCCACCATTTTATAACACTAATAACCCCTATTTAGTAAAAAATAACCCCTGATAAGTGATTTTTTAATTTCGCATAGTTATTTACAACTTGCAAAATATAAAATAATAAAATCAGGAGGGGATATTTATGGAAATCACAAAATATTACAAGTTATATAAATTACACGTACCAAAATTAAAGCAGAATAATAAATCAAAATACCGTGGGAATTGTCCTTTTCATAAAGAAAAAACTCTACAGAACAAAGCTTTCTCAGTTGATATAGAAACAGGACAGTATTACTGTCATAGTTGTGGGGTAAAGGGTAATGCAATTACTTTTGCTAGACACTTTGGGGAAGACGAAAAACAGTATTACGATTTTGGATTTAATAATAATAGCATACCGGCTTCAGTGTCAAATGTGATTTATAAGGATTCAAAAAATTGGTTAAAAAACATGAATCCCATTTGGGATGTCAATCTTTTGGAAAGTCTAAAAGTTGGATGGTGTGAAGGAAATAATAATTACGTATTTAATATTTTTGATGATAACAGAAAAATAATCAATGTTAAACATCATAAGGGAAAACAATATAGCGGTGCAAAAGCGAGTTTATATCCGAACCATTTTATCAGAGATTATAAAAGATCTTATATAATTATCACTGAGGGTGAAAAAGATGTAATCAGCCTATTAACTTTCGGTTTCCAGTCAATTACTTCTACCGGAGGTGCCCTAACCGTACCAATTGATATTAGTATATTAAAAGAGTTTGATAAAATATATCTATGTTTTGATAATGATGAAGCCGGTGACGACGGAATTGATAAATGGATAAAAAAACTAAAACATCAAAACCCAAAACAGCATATTAGAATTTGTGATTTATCAAAATATATTGAAAATGGTGGTGATGTCACAGATTATTTAAGTAGTAACAATAAAAATAGAAAATCGTTTATTTATGAAATATTATTCAAGTCTAAGTATGCAAAAAGTACTGCCGTAGATCAACATGATCTATTTAGGAAAACTGCATTATTAAAAGATTTTCAAAACCTAAGTGTAAATGATCAAAACGTATTTTTCAATTTATTTATAAGGGCAACACGTTACCGTGTAGATCATGTGAATTATAATAGGATCCCTGTTAGGTTAAATCCAGGCGAATACGTTAAGTCAGACGATAAACTTGCTAAACTATGTGGTAGGGGAATGACAGCTAGAAAGGTTGGTACTTCTTTGGAACATTTACAAAAGCATAAATTTATTTCAATCCAAAAGTTAAAGCAGCAGAAAGGTAAGATATTCAAAATCCATGGCTGGAACAATGAAAATGTCCAAGGTCCATGTGGAATGAATAACACTAAAAATGTTGAAGAGGAATTTCCAATTTTCACGATAACTGGAAAGAATAATTCAATTGAAAAATGTGAAATAAAAAAAGCGGAGAATGAGGAAGGATAGTGTAAATGTAAATACTTACGTTACTATCAAGGTTAAATCAATACAAAAAGAATATATAACACTACAGATGATAAATATATAAGTAAAGATATATAAGGGGGAAATATGAATAAACTAGTATGTTTAAAAACACCAGTAAAATCAATCAGAGAAAAATGTTTGGATTGCACCTGCGGTCAATACAATGCAATAAAATTCTGCACAATCATTAACTGCGCACTATACGCCTACAGAATGGGTAAAAGACCTGATCAGTCAACGATAGACTCATTAAACCGGTTTTATAGCAATAACTAGGTAGCTAGCTAACTAGTTTTAACCTTAAACGCCATATTAAAATGTATTGAGTGGTGCAAAAATGAATAAACTATATAAACCTAAAGAAGTTTCACAGATCCTAAATATCAATTATCGGAAAGTTTTAGATCTGATACATCTAAAAAGATTAGGTGCATATAAAATTGGCGGAGATTTTAGAATACCAATTCACGAAATCCACAATTACCTAGAGAAAGTAAAGACTAAATAAATGAAAATAATTCGTAAATTTAAGCTGTTATTTGACAATCAAATAAAGAGGAATAAAAATGTCCAGTCTTTATAAACGTAAAGATAGTTCCTACTACTGGTGGGAAACTATTTATAAAGGCAGGAAACTACAAGAATCAACCAAGATGACTAGGAAGGACTTTGCTAAAAAGGTTGCAGATCATTGGGATTTAAAATTGATGATGGACGACACAAGTTTTCTTCCATCTTATAGTAAATCACAAATCGACATTGCTGGATTTATCAATGATTATCTTAAATTCATTGAAACGCGGAAATCAGAGAATGTTACCCTGACGACTACTGGAGTGTTAAGGAAATTTGAATCTTTCCTACAATCTAAAGGTATCCAGCAATTAGATGAGATCACAGTGAAGGTAATGGATGACTATATTGATTGGTTAGAAAATGCTCCTAAAACAAAAAAGAACTATCTTAACATAGTATCTTTAATGTTTAAGCAAGCTATAAAAGAAAATGTTCTAAAGTCCAATCCCACAGATCTAGCTAGCCTTCCAAAGATTAAACCCAATCCTGACAAACATAGAATGCTTGAATCGATTGATCTAAAGGTTATCTTTGAAACTGCTGGTCAATGGTTTGATTACTACCAATTCCTACTACACACTGGATTAAGAGCTGGAGATGTAGCTATGTTGACTTACGGTGATATTGACAGACAAAAGAAGGCGATTACTTGCCTAATACGGAAATCAGATCGTATGCATGAGATCCCATTAGCAGATCATTTGATCATTGGATTACAGCACGGGAAAAGTGAAGATCCAATCTTTCAAAAACTGTATACGAAGAATAAGAAGCAACTGAATAATAAGCTGGCCGCACCACGAAAACATATGCAGAGCATGCTTAAAATAAATGGAAGACCAAAGGCTACTCTTCACAGCTTTAGAACGACTTTTAACAACATACTTAGGGACCTTGGTTTGAATATGGATGATAGGCAGAAATTGTTAGCACACTCATCAAGTGAGACAACAAAGATCTATACTCATCCTAATTTTAAGCGAGCAAAAGAGTTTGTTGATAAGATTCCGGTGTATGGAATGCCTGATATTGAAAAACGTAGTAACTAACGTAGTAAAAACGTAGTAAACGAATCGACGCTCCTCTACATGATTCTTCACAAAACTACACACAAAAAACCCTCATTTATCGTGAATAAATAAGGGTTTGTCGTCAGTAGCGGGGATAGGATTCGAACCTACGACCTTTGGGTTATGAGCCCAACGAGCTACCAGACTGCTCCACCCCGCGATCATTTGATTGTTATCTAGTTAAAAAAATAGACCGGAAATTAGCAA
>SDBT01006150.1_pt1 | contig 19984 bp, 27 predicted proteins | sample 2277101 | NCBI WGS metagenome assembly SDBT01 (sample SAMN10404973, study PRJNA504765) | marine sediment metagenome | isolation source: marine sediment core GS10_PC15, 103 cmbsf | place: Arctic Ocean: Southern Knipovich Ridge | collected 2010 | reverse complement strand
TACAACCAGTATTATAGTATTTAGTTGATTTTAGCTCTGAAAACCCATTCCATCCTCATTCGTAACTGCATCGTCAGATGTGAGGTTGGCCTTATTCATTTTTTTCAATCGTCTAACAACTTTTTCAATTGAGTTTCCATAGCACCGATTCGAAATAATCATTTCTTTTAGATGAGCAATACTTAATCCTTCAGACAACTCAACCCACAAATTAAGCTCATCATCAACAAGCGTTTCTTCTTTCGCCTGCAAATATACTCTTCTTGCATCCTCTCCAGGCATTGGAATAAACTTAATCGTATCAAACCGTGATGGACGGTCCACAAATCTCTTGTCCAATCTTTCAGGATAATTTGTAGTAGCTAAAAATACCACATTGCTAACTTGTGATTCTCCATCTAACAACGCTAGATATCCACTTTCTCCATTCTCATAAACTAATGCATCCAAATCTTCCATAATCACAACAAGGGGGCGATTTGGTTCGATTTTTCTCATCATCTGCAAACAGCACGAAGTGGTCTCGTGATGATTAGCAAATAGTGCAATACCATTAGCTTCAACAATAGCTTTGATTGTAAGTTGAATAGTTGAGGTTTTACCACTTCCAGGATTTCCCCAAAGAAGAACTCCTCTTTTATGAATAAATCCTCGCTTAGTAAATTCATCTTTCAACGTCCAAAACTTCTCTATCTCTTTAAGAACACTTTCACTTTCTGTACCTGGTAGAACAATAATATCATCTGTATCGATAATTTGTTTCTCAAGATAATATCCAATAGAATTGCTAAATTGTGGGCGATATAATCCAGCAGGAAGTTCATCATATGTTTGTTGACAAGCCCAAAACTTTCCATCACTTGCTGCCCAACGCCGTTCAGAATCGTCTTCAAAATTATTGTGAATTAATTCATCATCATCATATTCTGGCTCACAAGCTGGTGGCGCATCTGGTCTTCCTCCTCTTGATGATGTCGCTGATTCTACTTCTTCTTTTTTACGCTCTTCTTCTCCTTTACGGACCTTATCGTAAAAGTCGTTCATATCATCACTCATAAGTTTTTCCTTTTATACCATTGTGCTTTCATTGCATTTACACAATTTTCTGGATAATCGTATATCTGTCCAATACCAAACACATTATAATGATATTGAACAACTTCTTTCTTTATATAATCATCGCTTATAGAAAGAAATAATCTTGGATCATCGATAAACATACCGAGTTCTAAAGTTGAAATAGGAGATCCACTATCTCCAGTGAGATGTAACAAAATATAATCCGCTAAAGTTATCATAGACATTGTCCATGCAGCGTGTTCTGGCTCCATCTCAGGTAAAAATTCACCAGGCCGACGAGGATTGTAAATTGTAATATCCTCATCGGTCCAAGTTTTTTCTATATAGGAAGAAATATCAGTCTGCCAATCCAACGCTGTACCATCACCAATGCTGCCAGCGAGAAAAATCTTTAAACCGGATCTTGGAACAAATAAGCTTGGTGGGGTCACTTTTACAAACTTGGTGTTTATTTCATTATTAAAATTGTCAGTCATAATACCTCCACAGTCTATCTATACTAATGGATTTACTGCATAAAGTCAATAAAGCTTTTTTGATTTATTTTCTACCAAGAAATAAAAATCGATGTAATCCATTTTTACTGCTATAAACTAAATGATCTACTATAAAAGAAATGCCAGCCATTACATTAGCACCATCTAAATAATCGCATGTATCTTTTTTAACAAATGCTATCGTTGCATGTGGAATGTATTCAGGAAACTTGGCGGTATAATCACAAACATCGGCCAATGCAGTATTCAAAGCATATACATCAGAGGAGTTAATATCGGCTTTCACTACGTCATGTGGATCTCCTGTTTCATCTCCTTTGAAAAGAGAAACATTTCCAAGAGTGATATTAAACTTAGGATGAGTTTCAATAATGTCTGTGCCACACAAGGGAGGATTAGTATCATGCAAACCAAACAGAATCGTCACATGGGGATCATTTTCAAATCCCATGCTTTCAGGTTTATAAAGATTCGCGGACTGAATCAGTTTTCGGCTTCTTGATCGAAACTGCACTGTTGCTTCAGGTGTAAAATCCGCTTGTATACTCGAAAATTCACGTTCCATATTATATTTATACTGTCGTCTCCTGCATTTTTGCCAAAATATTTTGTGGTACAACTTCATATCTATTAAACTCCGCTGATGAGGTAGCTCGTCCTTGGCTCGCACTACGCAACACCGTTGTATAACCAAATAATTCACTTAGCGGAACCAGTGCAGAAATGCACATACCACTACCAAGCATTTCTTGGCTTAATATATTACCTCTTCGCTTGTTAATGCTACCAGATACGTCACCAACATAATCATTCGGCGTAATAACATCCATTTTCATGATTGGCTCAAGCAATACCGGTTTCGCCATTCTTGCGGCTTCTTTAAAACAATCACGAGCAGCAAGCTCAAATGCCATAGTGCTAGAATCGACATCATGTGCATCACCATCAACAAGAGTCACTGTGAAATCCATCATTGGATACCCAGCAATAACACCTTCTAGTGCAGCCTGCTCAAAACCAAACTTAACGGCTGGAATAAATTCGGTTGGAATATTTCCACCCTTAACTTGATTGATAAACTCAAAACCATTACCTCTTTCGGCAGGTTCCATTATGATTTTCATTTTAGCATATTGACCAGCACCACCAGTCTGCTTTCTACGAGTATGAGTATGCTCAACAGTACCCGTAATCGTCTCACGGAATTTAACCTGCGGAGCTCCGATGTTGCAATCAACTTTATATTCTCGTCTCATTCTTTCAACGATAACTTCAAGATGTAGCTCACCCATACCAGACACAATTGTTTGCCCAGTTTCAGCATCCGATGTCAGACGCAAGGACGGATCCTCTCTTGCAAGTTTACCAAGTGCAATAGACATCTTATCTTGATCGGCTTTCGTTTTGGGTTCTACAGCAATATCCAAAACTGGGTCAGTAAAAATCATTTTTTCAAGAATACATGGGCGACGTGCATCACTTAATGTATCACCAGTAACTGTTTCTCTGAGGCCAAGAAATGCAATAATATCTCCAGCACAAATAAAGTCAACATCAGTACGCTCATCAGCATGCATTTCCACAATACGGCCAATTTTTTCCTTTTTGCCCCTTGTTGAATTCATAATACTGGTACCTTTAGTCGCCGTGCCCGAATAAACTCGTGCAAACGTTAATGTACCAAACCTGTCCTCAATAATCTTGAACGCAATCGCAGAGAATGGTTCGTCGTCACTTGCTTCACGAGTTCCAATAACCTCACCATCATTGTTAAGAGTATTAATGGCCGCAACCTCAGTTGGATCAGGAAGATAATCAACAACAGCATCAAGCAGTGGCTGAATACCCTTATTTCTATACGCCGCACCACACAGAATTGGCACAAAATCTCCGCCGATCGTTCCTACTCGAATACATTGAATAAGAGCTTCATAGCTCAAAGTGCCGTTGGTACAATAATCGTCCATTGCTGTTTCATCAACAGCAGCAGCTTCCTCGAGCAATTTTTCTCTATATTCATCAATTTTTGCAAGCAATTCCGTATCTTCAACAATCAAACCAAGATCTGCCAGGCGAGAGTCAAATTCAGCGGACGGTATTGGAACTTCATCCCATGTGGCGCCTAGCTCTTCATTATGATAAAAGAGTGCAATCATTTTCGTCAAATCAACAATGCCTACAAAGTCATTATAACGACCAATAGGAAGTTGAGTCACCAACGGATTAGCTTCCAGGCGATCAGAAATCATGCTTACACAGTTCAAGAAATCAGCACCGTCTCTGTCCATTTTATTTACAAAACAGAATCGAGGTACGTTATATTGATCAGCTAACCGCCAGTTTGTTTCGGACTGAGGCTCGACACCAGCAACGCCATCAAACACCACAACAGCGCCGTCAAGTACCCTAAGAGAACGATTAACTTCAATGTTGAAGTCAATATGCCCAGGAGTATCAATAATATTGATACGATGATCATTCCAAAAAACAGTGGTCGCAGCGGATGTAATTGTGATGCCACGTTCTTGCTCTTGGTCCATATAGTCAGTCGTAGTATTTCCAGCATCTACATCTCCAATCTTGTGTCCCTTGCCGGTATAATAGAGAATTCGCTCAGTCGTAGTTGTCTTACCAGCATCAACGTGAGCGATGATACCAATATCTCTATACCGATTAAGCGGCGTCATGCGTGTCATTCTCTTTCTCCCATTCGAACACAGAAACACATCAATTCAGCTAGTATAACTGAAAATGACGTATTGTCAAGCTATTTTTTATTTAATCAATTTATGTTCAATCAGAAATTGATCCACTTAAATGGATTATTCTTCTTCTTTCCCACCAAAAGCAAGCGTTCCTTGATCACCTACCCATCCAGGATTTTTCCTCGCATTGATTTCTTCAACAAGTCTTTCAACTTCTTCAATCAATTCAGGCTTGTCAATAAGTTCTTGTTGAATATCATGATCTTCTAAAAATTGCAATAAGGACTCTAAACTAATAGCTGCATCATGTTCAACTATTTTTTCAACAAACACTTCCTTAATTACTTCTTTTTCAATGATTTTTTCTACCTCAACAGGAACTTCTTTGATAACTTCTTTAATAACTTCTTTCTCTACAATTCGTTCCACTTCGACTTCAACAGGAACTTCCTTAATAATCTCAACTTCCTTAATAATCTCAACTTCGCGTATTGCCTCGCCATCAATTATTTTAATCCCTTGTCGGTCCCGCCATCTATCATAGCTCATACTCGTTGCTACAATTAACATAATGGCGAATGGATCAAGAAGCAGCACGATCAATAAAGTAAAGTAAATTATAGTCTTATCTGTATCGAGTTGAAACAGAGCTGCTAGGAATTTAACCGGGCCTAATTTTGCCTCTATATTAGCGACATTTTGGCTAAGCCCTAATCTTTTATCCCTTAAGCTATCAATGCTCTCATAAGCTGATTCAATAGACAATTGGATCTCTGTCCTCTCAACTTTTTGACCAGCTCTAACAGCTCGTGCACCAGTTGCTCCACTAATCTTATCGTAATCAATCAATGTTTGGACAACAGCATCAAGTTGAGCCAAACGAGTTTCTTCTCTTTTAATAAGTGATGTACTTGACGCAATACGATTATCAATTCGATCAATTCTAAGATTAGTGTCTGTTATTGGAGTATTCTGATCAATGTGGCCTTTGGTTAAAAATCCATAGACTCCACCAGATGTAACTGCCATCGAAGCAACAATCACAACAACAAGAATACTACACCATGCTTTAGATTTTTTCCAGTTTCGATGCACCCAAAATGTCGCGGCGATCTTACCATATTCAATTGCTGTTCCCATAATAACAATCGAAATAAATGCTGCCGCATAGAGTGCTCCTAATCCTGTAATGCTAAAATAAGCAGCTACAGTAGCAAGAAAAAATGCCCCAAATGCTGTAAAATAATGTAAAGGAATCATATAATTTCCCCTATTCAACCTTCTATACTATATTTATCAGTTGAACGGGGTTATTTTAGTGATATTACATATTATAAGCTATTTTAATAGCTCTCCAAAAACTCGTTCGAAAATTGTATCCACATGTTTGGTGTGATAATCTAAATCAAATAAAGAGTCTAGATCCAAAATAATCTTTGTAATCTCTTTATCACTCTTTAAATAATCAAGAAAACTGCCTCCATAATCCCATACCTTCATAGCATTTCGCTGAACCATATCATAAGCATCTTCACGGCTAATTCCAGACGATGTAAGCTCTAATAGAACACGTTGTGAAAATATTAAGCCATCTAGCTGATTCAAATTCCTTTTCATATTTTCAGGATAAACAATCAATTTATCCATCATCCCAATTAGACGATTGAGAGCAAAGTCCAATGTGGTTGTAGCATCAGGTCCAATTCCACGTTCAACGCTAGAATGTGAAATATCACGCTCATGCCATAAAGCAACATTTTCTAAAGCAGGAACTACAGCCATACGAACTAAACGAGCAAGACCAGTTAAATTTTCTGATAAGATTGGATTGCGTTTATGCGGCATTGCTGAAGAACCCTTTTGTTTTTCTGAAAAATATTCTTCAACCTCTAAGATTTCGGTTCTTTGTAAGTTGCGTATTTCTGTTGCTAGCCTTTCAATAGATGAAGCAATCACAGCAAGAATAGAGAAATACATAGCATGATGATCACGTGGTATAACTTGTGTTGAAATTGGCTCAACCTCAAGACCCATAGCATTAGCCACGTGTGCCTCAACTGATGGATCAATATTAGCAAAAGTACCAACTGCACCTGATATTGCACAAGTGGCGATTTCTTTTCGAGCGTATTTAAGCCTTTCGAGATTACGTGAAAATTCAGCATATGCTTGGACCATCTTAAGACCAAAAGTAGTTGGTTCTGCATGTATACCATGACTACGACCAATACAAATAGTATTTTTATATTCGTATGCTCGTCGCTTCAATACTTTCAATAAGTTGCTAAGATCCTCAAGCAATACATCGGTTGATCCAACAAGTTGGACATTGAAGCATGTATCTAAAATATCTGAAGAGGTCATACCTTGATGAATAAAACGAGCCGATGGACCGATGTTTTCAGCAAGATTAGTCAAAAACGCAATAACGTCATGCTTAGTTTCACTTTCTATTTCGTTAATTCTTTCTATATCAAAAGCACCCTTTTCCCATATTTCTTGAGCGACTTTAATCGGAACTATACCCAATTTTACTTGAGCATCACAAGCGTGAGCTTCAATTTCAAACCAAATATCAAATTTTGATTTTTCAGACCAAATACTTTTCATAATAGACCGTGCATAACGAGGAATCATCTTTTCACCTCATACTTTACAAAGTTCAGGAAACATTATCTTAAATGCCATATAATCAGTAGGTTCATCGAACAAAATTAATACCCGATTATCGTATACTGTAATATTATTATCACGTTTAGCTACATTAGCAGCAGTTTTTTCTTCATTAATACTATTTCCAAATTGTATAAAGACTTTTCCATTTGTATTTTCTTCTATCCATGATCGTACATGACCATAAGGGGCACAGGATCCGTCTTTTGGATTTTTAAGTTCAAGCCATGGCGAATCCGATTTCATATACCAAAACCAATGGTGATGCTTAGGTATCTCAACAAACTTATCAGACATTATTCTTTTCCAAAATTTAATTCTTTTATTGGATTCAACTGAATACAGTATTGACTTGATTATTAACACGAACAAATGTTGTACATTTTGACATATCTTTAATTCGTTGAGCACCTATATATGTACAGGTTGAACGCACACCGCCAAGAATCTCTACGATTTGATCTTCAACTGGACCTCTATGATCTATTTGAATTACTTTACCTTCTGCACTTCTATAACCATCTTTACGTGAACCATGCACCCTCATGGCTTCATCAGAACTCATACCATAAAATTGTATCTTACCATCTTTAATTTCGCCTTCTGATTCATCATGCCCAGCCAACATTCCACCTAACATTACAAAATGGGCTCCAGCACCAAAAGCTTTTGATATATCACCAGGATATATACAGCCACCATCAGCAATTATATGTCCACCAATACCATTAGCTGCATCAGCACATTCAATAATTCCACTCAATTGCGGCATGCCAACACCTGTTTGTAGGCGAGTAGTACATACACTTCCTGGCCCGATTCCACATTTAACCACATCTGCACCACGTATTATAAGCTCTTCAGTCATTTCCGCTGTGATAACATTACCTGCTATAATGGTCTTGTCCATATACATATCACGCAATCTTGCAATAAAATCACCGTAGTTCTCGTGATATCCATTAGCAACATCAACACAAATAAATTTGATATCTGGAAATGATTCAAGTACAGACTTCATTGTTGCAAAATCTTGTGCATTCTCGTCCCAAATAAATCCAGTTCCTGTGCAAACAGCCACATATTTCATTTTAATACCAGAACTTAATTGTTTCCAATCATCTAAAGTATAATGCTTGCGTATAACAGTAATCATTTTATGATCTTGTAGGACTTTAGCCATAGCAAATGTGCCAACACCATCCATATTACTTGCCATAATTGGAACGCCTTCCCAAACATTTCCACTATTATGGAATTTGAATGTTCTTATTAGGTCAACATCCTTTCGGCTTGTAAGTTTACTGCGTTTAGGTTTTATTAAAACTGAATCAAAATCTAATTTTATACCTTGTTCGATTTGCATGTTATATTGACTCCTGTAATAATCTAGTATACTATGTGGACAACAATCAAGTCAATAAAGGATTATAATATGGACTGGACTAAACCTACTGCACAAATACTCGGGAGATTTAATCCTTGGAATGACGGTCACAAAGCTCTTTTTGACGAAGTTCTACGTAAAGCAGATCCCGATAGACAGCCAAAACATCGTGAACCAACTAGTGATGCTCATCAAGTTTGTATTATGGTTAGAGATATGGGCCTAGGTAATTTTGAAGAAATCAAAGAAGCTATCAATGATGATATGTACTTAGAATATTATGGTCGCTATGAGATTATACAAGTACCAAATATCACCAATATTTTTTATGGTCGCAAAGTTGGATTTGATGTTGATCGCGTCAATCTACCAAATGAATTAGAATCTGTAAATGAAACTCAAGACACTAAAGCTGAGCGTAATGCTTGGGAAAATAAGTTCTGGAGAAATAGACAGTAATTAGTCTACTAGATCAGCTACTTCAGTAACTGTAATATTTCCTTCAGCCGTTGATACATCAGCATACAGCTTAGGTGCAGTCACTTCAAGAATCTGTGCAGTATTTGAATCATCTGTTGTTTCTGGATCAAATATTTGACGATTTAAAACTTCATCATTAATAAGTCCACGAGCCACGTAACGTTTTACGGCATCATCACCAGATAAAAATGTTCCTAAATTGTCTTCGTCTTCAGTATTTAGGAATTCTGGACGATCATAAGCTAATGTAAGCTGGATTGATGTAGCAGGGTCAGTGTTGGTTCTACCAGTAACTACAATTGCACTAGTCTGCAATGGCTGAATATTTTCGCTGGCGCCGCGAACCACAGCCTCAAATCGTATATTACTTCGCTCAATAATCAAACTTTGAGCTAATGTTGCTGGAAAAGTGCCAAACTGTGCTGGGCTTTCGTTATCAATTGCACCAGTAATATCTACTATAAAATAAGCTGGTTCAAGTCTGTTTAATGCATTGGTTGCCATTGATCTTTATTCCTTAATTAAACGTTTGGTCAATGGTATTTATTATTTCACTTGATTATTTTCACTTCATGTTCGTTCACTGTATATACAACCTTATTGATATTGTATTGACTAATTGCTCCCATGCAACCTTTACAGGGCTTGGAAAGAGCTCGCACAAAAGAAGAGCCGGGACCATTTTCTCTTTTTATCCGAACAATATAAAGAGTTGTTTTTCGGAAACACATTTCTTCTTTTGACATCAGTTTCAATGCATTATTAATTGCAGCGGTTTCAGCATGCAAAAATACTGCCTCAGGATGTTTGGCAAATTCAACTTGGAATGGGTGGGTCTTAGGCTGATTAGTTCCGAAAGCGAGGAGGCGGTTCTTGGCTACAAGAACCGCTCCCAGATGAGCACCACCAGCACCAGACGACGAAAACGCTTGCTTTGTCGCTAAATCTAGAAAGTATATGTCGCGTCTCGTTATCATACTGTTATAATAACACAGATTTGAATGATGTCAATCCTTCTTTTCTTCTCTAAAAAGTATATTTTTTAAGTCAGAACGGCGAATTCCACCTGTTTTTTCATCACGTGGAGTAAAATCATCTAAGCTATTCCAGTCAACAATACATTCAGTATCGAAATAGATAGCTATACCATTTTCGAATTTAATGTATCCTTCATCGGATTCGCCGTGACCACAACAAGCAAATTTAACTCCTGGAAGATAACCAAGGCATGGATCTGGCTTGCTGTAATCTAACTTTTGATTACACGTTTTACAGATTCTGATAGGATCTTCTTGTTGATTGCTCATTTAACGTCGCCGCGTTCACCAATTATCATGGCCATATTACTTGGTGTTTCGCGAACTTCAACTCTAGTACACCAAACTCTTTCCATTTCACCAACGTCTTTTAAATATATCGTGTTTATATATTCATAAAGAAAAGTAGCAAGTCCTTCACATCCAGTTTTTTCAACTTGGGTGATTTTAGCTATTCCTAACTCACCAAGCTTTAATAAATCTTCTCTATGAGGATCATCATCAGCTACTAATAAAGTATGGTCAAACCAATCTTCAAGTAAGTCTTTTAATGGCCGTAATCCACCAAAATCTATTACCCAGTTTCGAACATCAAGGGTATCCGATTCAAATTCAAAATGAAATGAAAGTGCATATCCATGAATAAGATTACAATGTGAGTCTGCTTTCCATTGACGATAAGCGACGGGTGCGATATGGTCATAAGTTTTTGTTGAACGGTATTTCTGTTTTTCAGCGTACTCTAACTCACTTCCATTCATAGAATTTGTATTGCCGTTATCAAATTCTACTGTATAGTGCATACTACTGTCCGCGGAATATTTATGCTCAACTGTTATAGTTCCAATACCAAGAGATTCTTCAAGTCTCGTGGGAACATGTTTAACGCGTCTACCAATATTTTCTTTTGACATATTTTCTTCTCCATTTTCTTTTTATATTTACGGAGCAGAATCTTTATTGAGGGTTGATCCGTTAAGGCCTCATTATTATTTATTATAGCAAAGCACTAAATAAAAGTCAACTTTTACTAACATACCTATCATAAAAATCATTCAATACTTGAATATATGAAGCAGGCATTCTATTTAATGTTTGTTCTTTAATATGTTCTGGAATACCACCATGTAATATTTCAGCAATCGCGCCAGCCATACAAGCAATAGTATCAGAGTCGCCGCCTAATGAAACAGCATTACGAATAGCATCTTCAAAATCAGTGGATTCAAATGCACTAACCAAAGCTAGCGGAACTGCACCTTTAGCAGAAACATCAAACTTGAGCTTTAGTGCTTGTAATTCAGAAACAGTTTTTGACAAATCATAACCAAATTCTGTTTCAATTTTTGCTCTTATATCTGCTGGATTATCGCCAGCCAAAGCATAAGTCATTGATACGGCAACCGCTTGAGCACCAGCAATACCATCTGGATGGCTATGAGTCACCATACAAGTGGCCTTAGCTAAATCCATCGCTTCCTGGCGGGTAGATGCTATATAGCCAACTGAACTGACCCGCATGGCGCCGCCATTTCCCCAGCTATCGTACGGACCAATTGTATCGTCTTGGAGCCATTTCAAAAACATGCCACCATAACCAGCATGAATATTTTCTAAGCAGTATTTTCGAAGGTATACATCAAAATCCTGCTTACCATTCATCAAACAATCCGCAATTGCGATCGTGCAGACAGTATCATCAGTTAATGTATTATCCCGTGTAAACAACGGAAAATTCTTCGTTCGACAGTTATGGAATTCGTAAACTGAACCTATAACGTCACCAGCTATTGCACCTAACATAATCTTTCTCCTTCATTCTGTCCAAGTCAACTTAAAAGCCATCGCAATCAATTCATCATCAAAATATATATCCCAGCCATCATATCCAGGATAACTATCGCTTTGACCAACTCTATCAATTCGGTAATTTCCGTATCCAGCATAAGTTAACAACCAACTTATTGGATCTGTTTCTCCACTTGATTTCGAAGCATCAACTTTCATATGTTTTATCGGCATGTATACTGTGGTCATGATAATTACGACATTAGTTTAACTTCTAACAAGTGTTCAAGAAAATCTTCTTGAAACAAACAGGTCTGCTTAATACTATCAAGCCTGATTTCAGCTTCCTCTATTTTGCCATCACAACGAAAATGTATTGGTTTAATCCAAATATTAGATGCTGTGTATCTTGTAATATAGCCAAATCTTAACTTCTTCCATCCTCCTGATTCAATCCCTACGACTAAACCGCCAATCTCTAGTTCCTGTCCGTATTTGTTTTTAGGTACAGGAATATCTTTTCTCTTTTCAGTCTTCCAAACCCATTTGGTTCCACTAGAATAATTTGCGTCTAAAACCTTAAAGAAATAATAAGACTCAATATAGCTTTTGTCACGATCATCCCATACAACTCTGATGTTTGGACTATAAGACGCATAACGAGACTGCTCTTCGACAAATCCATCAAATCTACAAATGGAACCATGTCGTGGTTTCGGACCATCAACAATCTCCATATAAATGGGCACCGATAGATCCATCTTTTCTGGCATTATAAATTTTTCAATCACTCTATCCCTATAACGATTATTACGATTATAATAAGAAGAATAATCATCAACAAGTCTTTCCTCAACTATTCTACCACCACATTTTTCAAAAAACATCTTCAATTCATTGTAATCCATTCCTAACTCCATGTTAACGTAAATGCCATAGCATCTTCTATATATTTAAAATAAAACGTGCTTGTCCATCTTGAATTCCCAGTGTATATTGAAGCAGTAAAATGCCAGGCTTCATTTATTTTTCCAATATTTTCTTCGAGCCAATGACAACGAATAGGAAAATAGCTTTTCCAAAAATAGACGTTTATTTGATCTACTTGATCATATCCTATGATAATATGATGCCGTAATAAAGATGAAGGAGGACTAGTTGACCAATTATCATAATAATAGTCGTATTCAATATTCGTCATACTGCCTTACTTCCATTCTATCATTTTTGCCATGTCTTCTTTAATTTTTTCAAAAGAAACAGGAGTAAAATCATAACAATCCACTCCAATATCTAATCTCTTTATCGCCGGCGTCCAAGGCAGATTTCCGTGGCAATGGCCATGTAAATGCCAACTTCCATGCCAACTTCGATTCCATTCTTGGAACGGATAATGGCTAAGGATAATTTTTTGTTCCTCAATAGAGATTTCTCGATATTGCCATACCTGACTCCAATGTTGTGATTTTAACACAGCTTTGGAATCATGATTTCCGCTAATCAAAAACTTGTCACCATTTAGTTTTCGAAGAATAGAATCAGCATGATCTTGTTTAGCCCTATAGGCAAAGTCTCCAAGGTGATAAATTCTATCACCTTTCTGTACTACCCTGTTCCAATTTTCAATCATAGCCTCCTCCATCTCGGAGAGGCTGTCAAATGGTCTTCCTTTTCCAAGCTGCAGGATATTGCTGTGCCCGAAATGATTATCCGATGTGAAGTATACTGTCAAATTTTATCCCCTCATTTTTAAAGCAGTCATTATCATTATCCCATTCTGCTTCTCTTTCGCCCCAAATAAGCTTAAAAGCAACTCGGTCTTCGTTATCTCTAAAATAAACAAAGGCTGTATCCGATTCATGATCGAATAATGGTTCATATCGTTTCGGATCATTTCCATATGTTTCAACAAGCCAACCAATAAAAGGAAAAATAAAATCTTCCACTGATATTTCCATACCGTCAGTATTATCATATAAATCTATCTGTATTCCATATTTAAAGCCCTTAGTAGGATGGCATCTATGGCGATATTTTGGTTTACCTTTAAAATATTCAATAAACATTTCTTCTCCTTAACTAAAGCTCGCCGCAGCGTAGGCGATAAGTACACTTATAATAAGCCCGCCCATTACTTTCATAAAATCTTTGGCAAGCATTGGAAACACGATCTTTTTCTGTTCATCAGTCTTATGTTGATAAGCAATAGCAAGTTCACGACCAGCCAGCAAGCCAACAAATACCCAGGTTGTTGACATTGGAATACTATTTAATTCCTTAAAGAAGTACAATATGCCAGCAAAAATAAAGTTGATAATAGTTGCACTTCGTACATATCGAGTTCCTGTTTTACTAAGAACAATATCTTGGATCTTTCCGCCATTGGACCAGAAAATATACCCCAAAAATGCAGTCAATATTCCAAGAACTATGACTAGGGTTGAAACATCCATTACACGCGGCAAATAAACAGCGATATTAGCCATGTCATGCATCAACCAAGTAGACCACAAAAATCCGGTGCCTATCCACTGTGCCCAACGCCACAAGTTCTTCTCACGATCTGTTCCAATATGATGATGTTCATTAATAACTTTACTAATCAAGAACCACAAGACAAAAGCTGCTACACCAGCCACAGCATATCCAAGAACACTTTTAAGAATCATCGCCTCAATCACTGTCTTTTGTGCAAACACAGACAGCACAAGAAACGTCGTAGAAACTGGCACACCAAATCGCGTAAGTACAAGCAAAGAGGCGGGTGCTATAACATGCCACATATTCAAGTTCTCATTGAACGGTATACTGGCTAATCTTCCCCAAGCCAAATCACCACCATTAACATACCAACCATACGTTAAGGTGATAATCATAACTGTGCTTGCTGCCAACCATAGTTTCCACCATGCAATCGACTGGTTAGCAGACAGAAAGGTGCCTAAGGTTTGAATACTATCATTACTAACAACAGCATAGGCAGCGAGAAGAAATCCTACCGAAAGATAGAGGGTACTAAAATCCATTACGGAATAATCTCATGCTTCTCAACAAACCCCAACTTAACCATTTGCTTGCGGACCGTTGATGCTGTCATGCTCGTGTCAAAATCATATACTGATGATCGCACTCTGGTTAAAAAGCTTGGCACAACAACATCGGAAATATCAGTCACGTCCCATTGTCCAAGTTCCTCCCAAACTGGCATAGGTGTCACAACAACTTGAAGGTCACTGCCTATCATTCCTATACCAAAGTAGAACAGAATCGGACGCAGTTCCTTCAAATAGGCGATTCGCAACACTTCTGAAACCAAAAATGATTTTCCTGAAGCAACCTCCGCCAATATTGCAGTTTCAAAGCTGGATTCAAGAACTGCAGGACCGAGACCAATCTGCTTTGAATCTTTCAGTTCATCAAGCCAATCGTAAATCTTCTGCCCGTCTCCAACTGGCAACAATTGATCCAACTGTGTTTGTTGTACCTCCGGCAACTGTTCAATCTGTTTAGCGATATCAGCTGCATCTCCACCAAACATTGCCGCAATATCTTTCTTAGGGCGATTGGCCTCAAGATTTGCCATCTCGGCATCGCTAATTTCTCCTTTGCCAGGAATTTCTCCGGCAGTAAAAACTTTATCAGTAGGCGGTTTCCAAGCCATTTTATATCTCCTCTGTGAAGGCGTTAGGTAGTAAAATTTTCGTATATTGTTTTTCTTTCTCACGCAAAACACTAAGAATGGCGTCTGCTTCGGCTTGTTGTTTTCTAGAAATTATCGACCTGTCCCAAGCCGGAACAGTCATCCTGCCATCTCCACGACTTACTGTATACTTACCTATTATTGTCATTATCAAGTTTTTAACGGTGCTTTTAGTTAACGGATCTAACTTCATTTTCTCAAATGCCTCTTTAGCTTCCATTTTTACTGGCAATGGAGCAGATCCAATTGCCGAATTTGCAATGCTACAAGCCAATACAATGTTGTCTGGATGCGATCTAATTCCTCTTGCAACAATTAAATGTTCAGTCGATGCAGTCCATGGCCGATGTTCAGGACTTATCTGAAATTCACATTCTACACCAGTGTAAAAACATCGTGCATGTCCGATACGCTCGGCAACTCGCCAAGTTCTTAGATTTTTTATCTGATCAGGAACATCTATATCATCAAAAAAGTAGATTAGTTTTTCTTCCATATACCCTCCTTCCATACTCCATTATAACAAAATATCAGCATTTGTCAAGGAAAAAGGCGGGGAAAGCCCCCGCCCAAGTTAAGTTGATTTTTCTTATTGTTTTTACATCATCATGCCAGGATTTGCACCACCCTGGTTCTCGTTATCTTCTGGTATTTCAGCAACCATTGCTTCTGTAGTAATAAGAAGACCAGCCACTGAAGCAGCGTCTTGTAAAGCAGACCGAACTACTAAGGTTGGATCAACAATTCCTGCATCGAACATATTGACATATTCGGCGTTTTGAGCATCATAACCATAATCATCACGCACACCATAATTATCCAATACTCGTCCTGCTACAACTGATCCATCTTCTCCAGAATTGTCAACAATCTGCTTAAATGGTGCTGATAATGCTTTTCTTACAATATTAACACCAATCTTTTGATCATTATTATTAACCTTAGTATTATCCAGAGCAGCAATAGCCCGCAATAGAGCAGTTCCACCACCAAGCACTATACCCTCTTTTACAGCAGCCTTAGTAGAATGTAAGGCATCTTCAACGCGGTCTTTACGCTCTTTGACTTCTATTTCTGTGGCGCCGCCAATCTTAATAATAGCAACTCCACCGGAAAGCTTAGCAAGCCGTCCTTCCATCTTTTCTCTGTCGTAGTTAGACTCGGTATCTTCTATAAGCATTTTAAGCTGATCAGCATAAGTTTTAATAGTTTCACTATCACCCGCACCATCAACAATAGTGGTATCCTCTTTGCTAACTGTGACAGTTCTAGCCGAGCCGAGCATGTCAATAGTGACATTTTCTAATTTGATTCCTAAATCTTTACTAATAAATTGTCCACCAGTCACAACAGCAATATCTTTCAACATTGCTTTTCTAGTATCTCCAAAACCAGGTGCCTTGACCGCACATACTTTAAGTTTACCCTGCATCTTATTCACAACGAGGGTTGGCAATGCTTCACCATCAACATCCTCAGCAATGATTAGTAATGTACGGTCTGATTGAATCATTGCTTCAAGAATTGGAAGTATCGATTGGAGGTTGGAGATTTTTTCTTCAGTAATAAGAATCAAAGGATTTTCAAGGTCAGCAACCATCTTTGCACTTGTCGAAAAATATGGACTCAAATAACCACGGTCAAACTGCATACCTTCAACAACCTCAAGTTCAGTTTCCATTCCCTTGGCTTCTTCTACTGTAATCAAGCCCGTCTTTCCAACAGTATCCATTGCTTGGGCAATCATGTCACCAATCTCTGTTTCTCCATTAGCCGAAACTGTACCAACTTGAGCAATCTCTTCTGACGACGTGACATCTCTCTTAACTGTTTTTAAATGATCAACAACTGTGACCACAGCAGCATCAATACCACGCTTCAAATCCATTGGATTCATACCAGCAGCAACTGACTTGACGCCTTCTCTAACAATAACCTGAGCTAATACTATTGCTGTAGTCGTGCCATCACCAGCATCATCATTTTGACGAGTTGCTACCTCTTTAACAAGTTGAGCACCCATATTTTCGAACTTATCAGCTAAATCAATTTCTTTAGCCACCGTCACGCCATCTTTTGTAATTCTTGGAGCACCATAAGATTTGTCTAAAATAACATTTCTTCCCTTGGGTCCCAGGGTCACTTTTACTGCCTTAGCTAATATATCTACACCAGCCAACATTCGGGCTCGTGCATCAGCACTAAATTTTAATTCCTTCGCCATTATATTTCCTTATTTTATTTTAAAATACCAATGATATTATCTTCTGTTATGACCACGTATTCTTCGCCATCAACTTCCACATCATCACCAGACCATTTTCCAAAAACAACCTGGTCACCTTCCTTTACATGAAAAGGATTTCGTTCTCCTTTATCATCATAGGAGCCAAAACCTACAGCGACTACTGTGCCTTCCATAGCTTTATCTTGAGATGTGTCTGGTATGATAATTCCACCGATAGATTTTTCGGCTTGTTCGATGCGTTTGACAAAAATTCGGTCACCCAAAGGTTTAATGTTCATGAAACATTCCTTCTTGTATACTTTTATATTATACTACTAATATAAGGTATATCAAGATAAATGTCAACTAATATTTTTAAGAAAATATGAAAAAGTTATGAAACGTGTTCGACGTGACCTTCTTCAAGCAGAACGTGGTTGATATCAATAACAAAACCATCTGCATTGCGGACAACATATAGGCGACCAAGAAGCCTTCCATATTTTCCAGTGTCATCCATTTCTGTTTTGATATAAACTTTGGCGTTTGGTGTAGCAAGTAGATCAATCAATCGTGCCTTAGCTGCTTGACCTTTAGCTTTAGTTTCAACTGTTCCACCACGTAGCTCATAAGTATCAATGCTGAGGAATCGAATTCTTTTACGGGCACTAAGATAAAAGCCCAAGTCAATCAAAACATCAACAGTATCACCGTCAATAACTCTAACAACTTCTTTTATTCGATAAGTGTAATCTGGAATTTGTAATTCGACCATTAGTTATCCACCATAAGCAATGTTTAGTATTTCATAGTATTTAGTGCCACTTGGTGTGAAAACTTCAGCGGAATCACCAACTTCCTTGCCAAGCAATGCTCGACCTATTGGACTAGTATTTGAGATTTGGCCATTAGCCAACACCGCTTCCTGTTCACCAACAATCTGATAGGTCTTTTCCTCATCAGTCTCTTCGTTAACAAAAGTCACCTTTGCTCCAAAAACAATATGATCTGCTGTAAGATTTTCAGTATCAACAATATTGGCACGAGATACTAGGCTTTCAAGAATTGCAATACGACTCTCAATAAGTCCTTGTTGCTCTCTCGCTGCATGATATTCAGCATTTTCTTTCAGATCACCATGCTCACGAGCAGTAGCAATAGCTATAATCACCGCTGGGCGTTGATTACTTTTCAAATCTCGCAATTCATCTTCTAACCTAGTGTATCCATTTTTAGTCATCGGATATGACATAATTTTTCTCCTTAATATAGCAGATCAAATCTGCCTTTCATAATTTTCGAACATTGGGCTTTCTTGCCAGTTCGATGGTCGGTTACAATATCATCTTGAAAGCGATAGGTCCTAAACTTATCGCCTCTCATTCCGCTTCCAACTTGAGATTTTTTGACCGAACTTAGTTGACTTGCTTTTTCCTGCGATGCAAGAAAATCAAGCCGTTTATTTAGTTCCGTCTTAGCATCTCGTAAGTTTGCACTACGCTTTCGTCCTTGTTGTTCCTGTTTCAATCCTGTTGGAGTATGAAACATCCGACAAGAATTCTGGTGTTTATTCCTATGTTGGCCGCCTTTTCCAGTACCGCTAAACCATTCAACCCTATAATCGCTATCCTCTCTTTGTGAGTATTTGTCATTCGCCTGTATAGTCGGATCAGTCACTGATACTGTCACTGTTGATGTATGTACTCGACCTCTCTTCTCCGTTGGTGGTACACGTTGAATACGATGTCCACCGGACTCATTATCTAAATCTGCTAAATCATTACCAGTTATTTCTATTTGAATTTTATGAGATGTAGTAGAGAGGCGAAGGTTCTTTCAACCAAGTGAATCGCAGAAACGCTCGTAGGCATCAGCTAGCTGGCCTACAAAAATTTGACTATCTTTACCGCCTTCGGCGGCAGTAATTTCTAAAATTCTTTTCATTTTAGTGCCTCCAAAAAATATGTCATGTATTTAACACTATTTGAGCAAATTTGTCAATCTATTTTATCATATTGTGTCGTGTATAAATATCAGGGTACATATCAAGTAAAAGGTAAATCAATGGCAAAAATTATCTGTTCAGGTGGATTTGATCCGATACATGTGGGACATATTGATTCATTCAATGATGCTGCAAATCATGGTGAAGTAATAGTTGCACTCAATTCAGATGAATGGCTAATTAATAAAAAAGGCCGCTATTTTATGCCATGGAAAGACCGAGCAAAAATTCTAATCGCATTTTCCGTTGTCACAGAAGTCATTGCTTTTAACGACGATGAGAAAGGCACAGCTAATAACGCAATCAAAGCAGTTAGAAAAAAATATCCTGACGAAGAGATTTATTTTGCGAATGGTGGTGATCGAACTTCCAATAATGTACCTGAAATTCAAGCATGCAATGAAG
>SDBT01006149.1_pt1 | contig 19985 bp, 12 predicted proteins | sample 2277101 | NCBI WGS metagenome assembly SDBT01 (sample SAMN10404973, study PRJNA504765) | marine sediment metagenome | isolation source: marine sediment core GS10_PC15, 103 cmbsf | place: Arctic Ocean: Southern Knipovich Ridge | collected 2010 | reverse complement strand
GGTGAGTGTCCAGCGCAGAAGATCGGCTGCATGTTGAGCCCCACCGTGGATCGTGTGAAAGTGGGATATGACCCATTCTGGAACGATTGGGGGTACCACAATGGTGTGAGCCTGGCACTGCTCGATCGTTGAGAGCAGCAGGTCTTCACCGAAGAAGAGAGGGTGCGATATCAAGACGTCCATTAAACTGAAACAGAGTATGGTTGGGTACGCACTCAAATACGGTTGGATCCATCCAGTCAGCCTAGGCACGTCGCTGTTGTGGTAGTTACGCGCATTCAAGGACCCCCATGACATAATCCGGTTGAGGATAGCCAGAAAGAAGGTGTCGGGCATGGACTCGCCAGGAGAGTCAGGTGCTGTCCCAATCAGCTCGAGAAGATATTCCAGACCATTGAAGTCGGCGAGTTGACTCAATGGGACGAACCAATACCGCCACCCCTCCATGGTCCTGGTGGCTTCTTGGCAGGTGGGCGTCTGATGTGTGTAGATCGTGTTCAGTGTGTTGGCCATCAGTCGTACCATGCACAAGTCGAAGCATTGCTGGTCGCGCATGTAGCAACAGAAATGAGCGAAGATGGCGCGGGGTCGGACACTCCTCGGCTTTTTGGCCGCATGTAGCTCACGCCATACCAGTGTCCATGCTCGACAATGGCCAAGCGTCGCGGGCTGGCAGCAAAGCGCTTCCAATTCAGCTTGCAGCACCCGGGCAGGGGCGGTCTTTACGCGAGAGACCAGTGCACCTGCAGGGTAATATGTGGGGTTGGTGGGTGGGTGGGAGAGAGAACATACTTGTTGCGTGGCCTTCAGAGGCATGAGACACCGTGAGCAAGGTGCCGAGATCGGCCAACGGAAGGTAAGGCATGATGGCAAAGCGCAGCATGTCGGTAGGGAGGGCAAAAAGCAGAGACATGGTACGTTACTGTGCGTGCGTGGGTGTAGACAAAGATGAGAGTGGAACAAGGAATACATCAGTAGACTCCCGATGATTTACCGTGGTAAATCATCGGCCCGGGGGTTTGGACCTTTTCCGGCACTCAACCCCCACCCCGGGGGTTTGGGGAGGAAAGCTCCCGGGGGCTTTCGCGCGGGAAAAATCCCGGGTCGCCGTGACCCAGGGAGCGAGTGTGTGAGTACGAAGCAAATGAAACGATCCGATATGTTTATGAAATGGGCAGTCAACGTTGTCTTAGCAAGCATCTTCCCACCGGTGACCTCTTGCCTTGGAGACCGCTTGGCGCGCATCGTCGCACGCCGGCGTATGACAAAGGTCGGTCCAAATCGAAGCTTTGACACTTTTGGCCATGCGCTCTGCGAAGGGTAGGTCACGGTCGCTGCCCGGACAATTTCGTTTGATGGCTCGCCATCCCTCTGCTTCGTTCGCCTTCCAAAATTCCTCCCACGTACGGTTGGTGTAGTCGGGGGTCTGTGCAGAAATCCTGGCCTCGAGCTCGGTCAGGTCGTGAAAGATGGCTCGAATGTCGCGTATCATTTGCATGTTACGGTGCACGGTGGAGGGTGTAGACAAAAATGAAAGTGGAAGAAGGAACACATCAGTCGACCCCCCCCCCCCGATGATTTACCGCGGTAAATCATCAACCCGGGGGTTTAGGGGGGGAAGTTTCCGGGGGATTTCACCGGACGTAATGACATGATCCTCCCCCCCCAGTGTGAGGTAATGAGTAACGACGATCCTTGGGGGGGGGGGAGTTTATTCAGAAGGTGGTGCGACGGTGTGGAGTTGGTTGGGATCCAGAAAGGCGGTGTGTAGGGTGTCAAGCAGGAAGTTGAAGCGTCCAATGTGAGCGTTCAAGCGGTCGGTTTTGCTGTCGTCGCGGCGGTAGGCGTGCTCAAAACGCGCGCGGTCTCCGAGGACGAGCGTCGTGCCACGGGTGCGCTCCAGCATGCTGTTGACGTGGTGGTAGGTGAGGCGACCGGCTCCCTCGTAGGCCACGTCGGCGAAGACGCACAAGACCACGCTCTTGAGGGCGGCCACGTAGCGATCGAGGTGACAGTACGGAATAAAGGTGAGGGCGCTCTTGTCCGTGTTGACGAGGTACCGGGACACGCCAAGTGCCCAGTTGTAGATTTTGTTGCGCGACACGGTGCGCGAGTACAGCACCACCACCGACCATGGATCGGCCGACGCCTTGATCTTGACCAGCTCGGCGCACAGTGCGGCCTTGTCGCCGCCGCAGTCCGGGCCAAAGAGGAGCGTCGTTTGGTTGTGGTCGAGTTGCTCTTGGCGGGCGGCGTGCGGAAAGAGGTGCTGGGAGCGCTGACCGGATCCAAAGGCAAAGCGTGGGCCCGAGAGGAGCGGTGCTGCGCCATGTTCGTCGGTGCACTCGGGCAGCAGGCGGCTCACAATCGCGCGGCTCGCGTCGTGCAGCTCCCATGTCAGGCTCTCGCCAAAGGTCTGCCCAACGACGTTGGCGTGTGACAGGACGACCAGGTGGGTGCAGCTCATCTGGCTGCCGACCGCGCGCACCGCATCGATCAATAGCGTGACGCTTCGCAGGGTCCACTGGTGCAGGTGGCACCACACGAGCACGGTGGCCCCTGCCATCTTCTGGCGCAGTTGTGCACGCGTGTCGGTGGACAGGAGGGTGGCCACCGTCGCGCCCGCGGGAAGGTTGGCATTCAGGATGCCGACGACGTTATCGGCCGACGTGTCGTTGTCGGGGCCCGCGTAGACATAGTTGGACTTGACAATGAGTGGGGCGGTTCCCGCTACGGCCTCGGGCATGCCACTGCGCGCGGCCGTCCAGCGGTTACACGTGTCCAGCACCATGCGTGCCAGCTGCTTCACCACACTCGTATACGTCGTGCTCAGCGCCACCACGGTGCCGTTGTGGGTCACGACATCGAAGCGCTTCTTGCCGGTTCGCGTGCGCTTGCCGCCCTCTACCCGGGTCACCCAGCTGTACACGTCGAGCATGGTGGTGGCCTTGGTGATGAGGGCGGCCTGTTCGTCGGCTGTCAGCGGTGCCTCTGAGGTGGTGCAACTGAGGCCGTTCAGTGCGGCCTCGTCCTCGTCGCTCTGGCTGATCCAGAGCAGGTTCTGGTCCAGATACTTGGTGCGGCGCGCACGCGTCCATACGTACACCACACTTCGGTTGTAGGTGCGCATCTCACGCATGACGGTAAAGTAGAGGTCGCTGGCCACAAAGGTGCGGTAGGCGTTGATGCGTGCCTGCCGCGGGGTGCACTTGCTGCTGCTGCCTGCGCCAACCTGGTCACCAAACCACGTGTAGTAGAGCGAAAACCACGACGGCGCCAGCGGTGTCCGGTCGGCAATGGACACGGGGAACATCCGAGCCTCGTGACGCAACGCACGTAGAACCTCGGCGGTGCGCTGGCAGGCCACCACGTAGCCGTTCTGGCGCCAGTCGGAGAGTGCCGAGACCGCGTGGTGGGGCATGCCCGCGGCGATCAGCTGAAAGGCGTTGTCGGGCTTCTCCAGGTCACCGAACAGGAGGGACGCACTGGTGCGCAACGTGGTGCATGCCACGAGTGGCAAGGTGGGTGCAGCCACATGGGGATCCTGCTGCTTGAGGAGCGCCCCGTAGGGCTTGCCGATTTTGGCCTGGAGAACAGTACGTCGCGCCTTGCGCTTCGAGAAGCGGTTCAGTGGCACCCTGTCGGGCGGGGGTAGTTTCACGTGTGGCTTCTCGGCCTGTGGAAAGGCATCGATGCTGTAGAGGGTCTTGCGGACGCGCTCGGTGGCCTCTCGGTGGGTGCTGGCCTCTTCGTAGTGCGCATACAGTGTGTCCAACAGGCAGTTGATGAGCTGACGCACGGTCCAGTCGCCCGTCGCACTGAAAAGTGGCGTCTTCTCGAGGACCGAACACAGTCGGTAGATGGGCGCTCCGGGGTTGTACAGGAAGTGGATGGCGGTGGGATCCACTTGGACCATCGAGAAGCGATAGTCAAAGAAGGGGCTGCATATGGCCTGCAGTGCGTCGCTGTCGCCAATCACAACAAACCAGGCGGTCGTCACGCCCGCCTCGGCGGGTATGCGATGCCCCTCGTTGTCAAAGCGCGTGAGTGGCGACGTGCCCACCTCAGAGGGGACGGCCGCGGATCCCTCCATCCGTGCAAAGACTGCCCACCTCTGGTGTGCAAAATCGTAGGGCACCGTAACGTCCTTGTCCTTGCATGCCAGCGCGTACATGTCGCGGCCGGACGTTGAAAAGACACAGCGCGCCTTGACCTCTTCCATGGTCTGCGAGAGCAGCGGCAGGCCGTCCACGACGACGCGCTTGATTTCGCGAATACGTGGGTGTTCATCAACGTCGTCGTCACCACCACCACCACCACCACTACTGTGGCCACCATCGACCTCAGCACTGGTGGTGCCGGTGTCGATCGGCGCAATTAACGAGGGCGACGGATGCGCCGTGTCGGGGAGGCCAAGATCCTCGTCGTCACTCAGGAGCTCGCTGTTGCTATCGTCGCCGAAGAGCGCGCCGACGAGCTCAAGTGAGGTAGCGCCCGCGTCGTTACTGTCGCCACCGATGGTCAGTTCCAGAGCAGCACCGCTCTTCTTCTTGAGGCGCTTGCGGGGTCTCGCGGTATCGGTATCCGGCTCGCGCTTTCTCTTTGAACTCTCCCCCATGCTATCCTCCAGCAGCGATTGGCGCAATACCTTGCTTGGGCGTTGTTGGGGCTCCATTGGCTTGAATGTCAAGATGCCTCCCGCGTACGTTCCAATGGATTCTTGTCGCCACCTGGGCATATAAGACGGACGAGAGAGAGAGAGAGAAAAAGTGGCATAGGGAAGCGGAGCTGTACGGGTCAACTGTAGCATAAATCAACACAGAAAATGACGTACTCGTGATCAGGATTGGCGCGACCTTTCACGGGACACGCCCAAGATGGGCAGGAATGGGGGGGGGGACGGGCTATCTCTGCACACTTTCTTTCTTCCGAAATTCCGGGATTTGGGGGTATTTCCCGCTCGCTCCACTGCCACCACCGCCACAAAATGAAGGATATCTATATTTTGGAATGTAGTGGTTACATCATATCTGAAATGAGAGTGTCGGTGTTGATGGGAGTCCCGAAGAATTCAAATGTGTCGGTGGCGCTGACGGGATTCCCGAGGAGGTCAATCACGTCGGTGTTGTTGGGATCCTGGTTGATGCCAAGCGGGTCGTCGGATCCGAAATCGAACGACATAGTCGCAGGCTCGTCGCGAGATAGGGGTGGTGAGGGGTAAAGCAGTGCGTCGGGTTGGTGTGACTGGACTGCCATAGGCAGTGGCACTGGTGGTGGCGAGGAAGAAGGTGAGGGTGGCACGGGCGATGGCCCGGTCGTGGAGTCGGCAGGTGGCATGTGTATGGGTGCCATTGATCCAGAGTCTTCCATGTGGCGTTGTCGCACCATGTAGGCGGTTCTCTCTTTGGCGGCAAAGATGTCGTCGCGGCATCGTTCTGTTGGGTAAGATGGAGGAAAGAGAGCGAGAGAGAGAGAGAGAGAAGAACGTACCGAGTCGCAAAAGAATGTCCGCAAAGGGGGTGTCGGTGGTGGACGGTCCTTGGAGGATGCTTGGAGTCTCCGACATTGCCGTGACGATCCACGTATAGCACGCATCAAACCATTGTATCCGCAGAGTGGCCAGCGCGTTCTTCGTGAGAAGTGTCCGAGCCTCTCCAACAAGAGCGTCAAAGACGTCCATGATGGAGCCAAAAGAGTGGAAGGCACTGTCGTAGGGGAAGCAGGCCATGGACACATAGTCGACCACAATCCCCATCTGGTCAATGTCAAGCCACGGGATCCTGACCTCGGCGAGGAGCACACACCAACGCTCAATGGCGTTCCGCATCTCTCGGACGTCCGACCACGCTCGCATGTCCAACCGATAGTGGAAGGAGGGCTTGCCGTTTTCGTTGAGCATGTGGGGCAAGATGGAGGTGACACCAAACCACGCCGTCGAATAGACGCCCTCGTCGGCCTGCAGCACGTTGCGGATGCGGTTGTGGGGGTGCTCCTCCATCTCTGAATCGCGTGGCTTGGCCTTCGTCTTGGCCTTGGCCTTGGCCTTTGCCTTGACATTGCCGGCGGACACCTGTCGTGCAAGCAGCTGTGGCACCGGACTCTCGTCGGCGCTGCAGGCCTCGATGCCGCGCACAAACGCAACAATGTAGTCCAGGAAGAGCATGGATTGTTGACGGGAGTCCTTCACGTAGCGCTCCATGATCTCCGTGTAGTGGTCAGTGTAGCTAGAGTCCGCGCGCGGCAGCATCAGCCGCTTAAAGTACGGACACCAGCGCGGATCCTGACTGTGGAAGGAGTTGCAGAGGTTGCAGTGCTTGAGGCGTCCGAGGCCTTCCCCCTGCAGGAACGGGACGGCGCCACCCTCAATGATGGGGCGCAGCTTCTCCTCGACGATCGAAATGATGGTCGAGAAATCTCCGGTGGCAACACCGCGAGTATCGGGAGCGGGAGCGGACTGGGGTTGCGGTAGTGGCGCCGCTGCCAGTGGTTGAGGTGGGGGAAGAGACACCGCCATGGACTGCGCTTCGACAATACTCGCAAGCTTGCACGACGTGTCGTCCACCAGCCGTACCAGACGGGTCTCGAGGGCTTCCAAGGGTGCGCGTTGCTCCTGGACAAAGGCACGGAAGTCGGGGAGATCGCCATCGGTGTAGCGGGCATGGGCTTCCATCTTGTGCAAGAGGTTGCTGCGGGCGTCCATTGCGGCGGTGGGATCGTGGACCACGGCCGACAGCTCGAACAGGCACACGTTGCACTGGTCCGTGTGCAGTGTCGCCCGGCAGAGGTCGGTGGCGTGCCCATCGCAGCCACGACGCGATACGCACGCGTCGAGTGCGCTCCACGACGTGAGCTGTGGGAGGTTCGCGAACGAGGGCATCAGCTCCTTCTCCCAGAGGCAGCGCAGGCAAATGGCGGCACCGCGGCGCGTCGTGCCGAGTCCATTGACCGCCTCGGGCATCGAGTCGAAGCGTTGTGGGCTTTGCTTGTCGGTGCTCTCACAGCAACGGGCCGTGAACATGCCCGACGTATCGCGCGTCAGCAGGTGGCAAGTCTCCAGGCAGCTGCGGTCACAGTGAACGCAGCGCAGCGTCGCGTCAACGTCAGGCACGGGAAACGCGCGCGCAAAGAGCTCCACCATGTTGAGGTAGGCCTCGAGATGCTGGGTACCGCGGTCAGTGACCAGGTAGGGCAGCGCAGGGAGCTTGTCGTCGCCGTCACTGTCGCCCCACACATTGTCGGTGCACCGGGACATGGAAACCACGCCGGGAGGGACGGCGCGGCGCGTGTTCTTCCGGAGGGAGATGCGACCAATCTCCGTGGGGATGTCAACGTGATGGTCGTGGCGCAGGAGACTCCCCAATCGCTGCAAGATGACCCAGCGCTCCTCCCTGTCGTAGCCGCGGGCATCCACTGGGCATAAATTTCAGAAATTCCAGGAATTGGAAAGTGGCGGGAAGGGCGGGGAGAGGGGGGGGGGCGAACAGGTGTCGGCATCTTCGAGCTCCCTCTTGGCGATGCCCATGGTCACGACCTCGGACGGGTTAGTGTCTGCCACGGTAAGAGAGAGCGATGGGAGGGATTACATGTGTGTGGGGTGCGCGTACCATAATGGTCGAGGACCCACTGCAAGACGCGCGCCGAGGTGCCGGGACTGGTTCCGTGGGCGGGACGCTTGGCGGGCGGCGCATCGATGACGTCAAAGGCGGCGCCAATTCGACGTTTCATGATCGAAGCAGGGGTGGTCGAAATCGGAGGAAAGGAAAATAGGGCGACCTTACACGAAAGTGTAAGAAGAAATGGGCGCAAATGGGCACAAACACCCGGAAGCCACGATTGTGTGTCCGCCCGTGGGCCACCGACCCGGGGGTTTGTGTCGAAAAGTGCGCGCACGTGCCCCGAACTGAAGTCTGCACTGTTATTCAGTTCGGGGCACGTGCGCACGTTCAAGTCCCCCCCGGTGGTACGTCCAAACTGAAGTTTTCACTGATGTTCAGTTCGGGGCACGTGCACGCACGTTTCGACTCAACCCCCCTGGTCCGGAGGCTGACAGGCGGATGTTTACCCGAAACCCTTTTAATTAAAACTCCCCCAGGGTTCATTCTCTTTTCCTCATCCTCGGCAAGGTTCTCCGGCATCTATCCTCCCCCCCCCTTCTCGGCTATCATGGACGACCAATACTATTACAACCAACCCAACGTACTGGCCAGTGGCCGTTGGGTGGATGGGCCCGTACGACATGAGAGCATCGTTCCGATTGCACGGACCAGGACAGCTGCAAGTGACTACTACTCTCGCCCTGGGGTTCGAGCTACGCTTATTCAGGGGTGGAAAGTGGAGGTTCGAATCCACTTTGCTTATGTCCGTGACGGCAAGAGTCTGGTCGCGTTCTTCAAGCACCATCGGGCCATGCTCGTCCACTTTGTCTCTGGCCTGCCCGAGCTCAAGTACACCTACACCCCACAGGAACAAGCTGCCATCCATAAACTCTGCAGGCCCTTTTGTTACTCTGTCAAATGACCATGTCGAGATCATCCGTACTCATTAGCCGTCTTCCGGACCATGGGGTGTTGTTCCTGAATACATAATCTATCCCGATCCAAGTACCCCCTTGTTCCGGTAGACGGGCACCTCATACTCCGGACGCATGAAGAACTGGGAAGACTGTGCAACTGTTTGCGACAGACTAGTGAGTGTGGTGACGCTAATGGGAATGATAGATGTAGTTCATTTTTGGTATTTTTCTAGGAGACGCATGTGTGTTCAATCGAGAGTGTAGCCCGTCACGGTCACGACAATGGGCATCTGCGCGCGAAGAGTCGCCAATACCGCCTCGGCTGCCTGCTTGGTGTAATGGACCGAATGGGTGACATGCGGGGGGGTCATGCTGTAGGACGTGTTCTGGTCAATGTGTTTGGCCCGCAGGCGCTCAACGATCGCGACATCTTCCGGTGCGAGACCCAGCAACACATCGTGGCGCTCGCCATTGCTGCGGGCCTCGAAAAAGGTGTTCACGTACGCGTGCTCGGCACTCAGCACGAGTTGTGGCAGCTCGGCAGTGGTGCCCACCAGGAGGATCCATTCGAAAAATGCGGCGCCGGCCTTCGCGAAGAGGCGGGGTAGTGCCATCTGGGTGCCAGTATAGACGAGGGTGACATGTGGGTAGCCACCGCGCGTGGCCTGAAGAAGTGACTCCGGGGGTTTCCGATCATTTTCAGTGACCGTAAGGAAGATGCCCGACATGTCAATGGGGGGGGGGCGGGATGATGGCGTTGACCTCAAAAGTAAAGAATGAATCACAGGGACTTGAAGCCCACAACAGGTGCGGAATTTGGGCCAACTTTGGGTATGGCATCTCTTTTTCTCTTCTACTAGGGTGTCACTTGGACGGCACCACGGGCCGTGCTGTGGGACATATCCCCCCCGATGATCTCCGCTGCGACAGGAATACGCACGAGCGCGGAGGCGGACGATGCGTCGCTCTGGGACCGATTTGTGGAGGGACCGCCGCGGACACCCGCACCTGCAACGCCCAAACCAGAAAAGGAGGCGCCAGTGGTACCTCCGGTTACCCAAGAGGAGCGACGCGCAGAGTGGCGTCTGGCTTCGCAAGCCTTCGAGGCCGACTACGCCAGCCTGGCAACCTCGCTCGGGGCGGCCCACAAGAGTCCTCAGTGGGAGGCGATTGCCGCCAAGCTCAAGCACGTATGGAACAGTAATCGTCCCGGTGCGCTCGATCTCGTCTACGACGTCTGCCGCGAGGGGATCACGGAGTCCTTCCAGAGCGTACCGCGCCGCGAGGCCGCGCTCACCAGCCTGCTCGCGTGGCGCGACGGCTTCCACAAGCTTGAGGACGCACACTTTACGTTCCAGCATGCACTTCCCGACTACCGCGACACGTACGCCCGCTCCTTTGTGGGATTCCAGACGGAGCTGACCGCCCACTTTGCCAATGTCCGACTCCACGAGCAAGACCTCTCCGTGCACGCTGATGGCGCCTTCACCGACACGTACGACGTGTCATTGGCCGCCATGTCGGTGGGTGCGGTGCTGGACGCCGTTGACCAGGGCAAGCTGCAGTCCTCCGATGAGACGATTGCCGCCAGCGTTTTGGTGGCCAGGCGTGTCCACGATCTCTCCCACCCATTGGGTGTGTTGAATGGCCTCTTGCTGCCTTACGGCCTCCGGGCCAGTGACCTCAACGCCACCGAGCGAAAGTACGTGCACGCTGACTTTGTGGCCTGCGGTGCCGTGCGCACGGCCCTCAACGGACTGCAGACCCTCTCCACTCAGGCCACACACGCGTGGGGCTGGACACCTACACGCCCCCGCCGTCGTCGCCGCAAGCGTCGCATACCGGCCAGGGGAGGCGTTGGGAGTGGAAACAAGCAAAGAAAGAAGGAGGAGGAGGAGGGTGACAATGACGACACCTTCTTCGATGTGGAGGAAGGTGACGATGATGCCTTCTTCTTTGATGCCGAGACCCTCGAAGAGGAGCTGGACAATGAGGACGACCGAACGTTGCGCTTCCTGCGTGATCTCGACCGTCTGAAGCGAGAGAGGCCCGACACGACGCCCCTGCCCACGGACGTTTTCTCGGCATTTATGATGCGCCCCAACACCGACCTCGTGCACATACTCGATGTTGACCTCGAGAGCGCGGACTTTGAAGCAAACATGCGAGAGCGCGAGGACATTGTACGCAACCACCTGCGCATCTCGCACCGACTCGAGGCCAATTTCGTGCGCTACCGGGCAGGACGCGAGCAGCGCAGCCGTATTGAGGGAGAGCTCGACCTGATTGCCGACATGCTCACCAACACGCACGACCAACGCTCGGCCTCTGGGGTGGCGCCCGAAGACGCACCCAAGGTACGCAACGCCATTAGCGAATACTTGACACTCAATAACGCGGCACGCACCGAGCTCATCAAGAAACAGCTGGCACAGATCCTCATCGTACACGAGCGCACAGAGGCACAAGGAGACCGTGGTGGCGGTGGTGCCGTGCGCAGCCAGCAGGTCCGGAAACGTACCAAATCCATTAGTCAGCCGCCACCACCAGTGGTACCCGAAGAAGAAGAAGAAGAAGACGTAAACACCGGAGGTGCCACGTCCAAACTGGGACGGTTCCTCACCTACGCGGCCGTCATTGTCGCAGCCGGTGCATTCGTTGCCGTGCAGGAGTACTATCTCAAGGCCCCACTGTCCTGGATCACCTGGGGCGCCGGCACGCTCTTCTCTGGCGTCATGCGCTACAACAACTCGGTGAAGCACATTACCAAGTTGGCCGAGACACAGGTCAACGTGCTGCACGCGCACGCCACACTTGAGCACGCCACCCATGCCTTCGAGGCGCGCGTCGAGGACACCCTTGGGGCCGAGATCCTCAAAGAGAAGGACTTTGCCCGGACCATCAACCAGAACATGGCCGTCCTGAAGACATCGGGCATCGTCTTCGACCGAGTTCAGGAGGCGTTGAACGGCATGCGCGCCGCCGTGGTGCCCCAGGTCATCGAGTACAACATCCTGACCGAGAACTACGACGAGCTCTTGGGTGTGCTCGGTGGTGACCAGGGCGACGCAAGCACACCCCAAAACGACATTCGTGCCATTGGACAACAAGTCGGTGCAGAGACCGCCTGTCAACCCATGACATCCAAGACGCTTGAGGTAATCCGCCAGCTGCGTGCCAGGGTGGACGCCGGAACCATTGAGGAGCTCGCCGACCATGACAAGTTCACAACGTGGCTGGACGGCGTCGTGGGCGGTACAGAAGGCGGCCTCGAGCGCATTGGCAGCTGGGCCTGCAACCCAAAAGACGTCACCAGCATTGTCCAGCAGCACCTTCGCGACCGTTACGATGGCATCTCGGTGAGCGCCGATGTGTTGCGCAAGCTCAGTGTCGACCTTGCCAAGGACGTGGACGTACCCGCGCTGGATGCCGAGGCACCGGAGATTGAGGATCTCAAGGCACTTGCCGGTGGTGGCGGTGGACCCTCGCCGGAGACCGTGAGTGTGGACGACCTGAACGCCTCGATTGCCCGCATTTCGGATGCCACACAGAACGCCGCCCTCCAGACCCGCGAGAGCGGCGAAGTCCTGCGGGGGATCATCGCGGCGACAGACAAACTCGTGGATGCCTTCACGGACAATGCAAAGGTGTCCTCGAAAGCCATCGAGGGCATGCGCGCCTCGGCTGCGCATCTCCACCAAAAGGTGGCCGAGATGCGCGCTGCAAACACCCATGTGCTCTCGCACCTGCACCTCGCGGGCCTCCAATTCAACCGACGGTTTATTGGCGAACTCACCGCGGCCTACACGCGCAGCGCAAGTGCCGAAGAGGGACGAGACGCGGTGGGTGACGTCTACGAAGCCATCCAGAGCCAGTCCAACGTGAACGCCATTCTCCTCGATGGACGCTCCCCACTTGCTGCCGCCGACCGCGACGCGGATCTGCACGCCTTTTGTGCCAGTGTGGATCTGGGCCAGAACGGTGTGCCCACGGACACGCTGAGCGCAGCTGCACCCACCAATGCGGGGGCCTTCTTCATGGCTGCAGGGGAGGGCACCGTCATGGCTGACGCCATGCTGGGGGCACTTGGCGTACTGGCGACGGATCCGTCGCCCGACGAACTCAAGGCCGGCCTGGACCGCGTCTTCTCCGCGTCGGCACTCCTGACATACGACAACCAGGGCGACTTGCGCCAGATGGCCGACGACATTTCGGGAATTTATAGGGTCACGGCAAGCGGCACCGACGGCACCCGCGACGACCCCACGTTCATGTTTGCCTTCAAGCCCATTGCTCGCAAGGACCTGAACGAAGCCTTCCTGGCACGCGCCGCCCGCGCCCACAATGCCTTTGAGAAATTGACACTCCGTAACTTTTCCGAGACCGACACGCTCACCCACTACGACCTGGTGCCGTTGGAGCCCGCGATCGGCGTCCAAGCCACCCTCCGCACCATCAACTCGGTGTCCTACTACACGTTGCTGTTCAGTGGGGCAACGCGTGTGATCGAGGGCCTGGCACTGCTCGGCAGCGTGGGGTCGCACCTCTTCTACGGGATGCTCCACCAAGTAGCCTCGGGAACAGGCGTCGCCGACGCCACAGACGCTCCCATGTCCGACCGCGACGTGCAGACGGAGCGAAACACACTGGCCGACTCGGTGAAGCGCATGCAACGGCAGGTTACCGCCTACATGAGCGGCGAGGTGCTACAAAACCCAGTGGGCGTGAGTGAGTCGGTGCAGGAGGCGGCGGGACGTCTGCGCGGTCTGGATGCCCTCTCCCTCCGGGATCTGTTCGGTGCCACTGGAGACTTCCTGCGCAGAGGAGGACGGGACACGGACCCCGCTCCGTCGCGTACCGAAAGTGCACAACGCATGCTGCGCCAGCTGCTCTTGCCGATTGCTGCGGTAACCATGGCGGGCGCGTTCACCCTTGGGGCTTCCGGGGAGAACGTTGTCAATGTCATGCAGTCCCTGGGTATCGGGGCAATCAACATGCAGGTGGGTGCTGGAGCGCTCGCACTCGTACTCGCCCCTGTGATGCTGCCACTCATTCGGCAATACGCGCCCGTGGCCGTCAGGGACCTGGTCACGGAGGGCCTGGCCATGTTGCCGGACCTGTCTGTGCTGACGTCTGCATGGCCCGTGATCGTGGCCACACGTTCCATTTCTGGCGATGTGCTCTGGGGGGTGATGCGCGCGCCCTCCAAGATTATCTCGTTGCTGGGCGCGCTCATGGGCACGGTGGGAGGGGCCGTGACTGTCGGCAATGCCTTCTTTCTGTCCACGTTTGCGCTTCGCTATTTCAACGGTGCCGCCGACCTCCACCTCATAGGTCTGGAGATGTTCTTCACGCTGGGCTTCCGGCTTCTGGTACCACGGGTGGTGCGTCTCCTCGGCGGCACTCTGTTTACGGCACTCGACGGCGGGCGCACCGGCGCGTTGAAGCAGGCTATTTGGGGCCCCGACGGACTCAACATGGGCAGCAAGATTGGAACCTTGGCTGATCGCGAGCACCAATACGCTGCCCTTATCGACCTTCCGCTCCAGGATATCGTCGAGCACGTCATCGGGTTGATGAAGGAGCTGGAGACCGGTGCCAGCACACTGCCAGAGAAGACGCGTCGCGGCGAGTTCATACACGACGCCATTGACACGTACAGGCACCACCAAACGATGACCGTGGTAGGTGTGGCCATCCTCGAGGCTGTCGCGACCCCGGTGGTGACGGTGCTAGGTGCGGCGTACGCAACGGACGCCTTTCACCTGTGGGTACGCGAGCCCTTCCTCGAGAGCACACCCGCCGATATTGGAAGCATACCGACCCTCCGTGGTCTCAGCGCCGGCCTCGCAAGTGAGGGACACGACAGAGCCGCCAACGAGGCTGGCACCAGTATTGCCACGACATTTGCAGACACCCAACGGGCACTCAGTTCGGAGGGCGCACTCGAGGGTGGTCTCGCAGCGGCGGATCGCACTCTCTCCGATGCCATGGGCACCCTGGTTCGGGCAGGAGATGGGTGGGTAGCCGCCTTCAACATCGAGCGTCCCAAGGAGGCGTTTTGATACATCAGTGGCCATTGGTAGATACACATAAAGTAGCGTTCATCACAGATCCTTCCCCCCCCCTCCCTCCTCCATGTCTGGACCGGTTGCTTATTGGCACTACAAAAGCGACGATGACAATGACCCCGATGAATGGACGCGCGTTGCGCTACTCGAGTTGGCTGCGGCCGCCGAAGCGACGGCAACCACCATGTACGGGCCTCGGGGAAAGCAGTTTGTGCTCGATCCCGATGCCTTTGCCACCCACGGCGCTCCCGTGAAGTACGACGCACAGACCGAGCTGCACCATATGCGTGGGACCGAAGACTACGCAGTCCTGGCCACAGACGCCTTCGTGTTTCTGATGCTCGAAAAGTACACCACCACCGGGGAGCTCTGGGGATTCAACCACACGGCACTCCTGCCACCACTGGATGCTGACCCCGATAAGGCGCCCCCACGCCCGTACGGGCGTTACGCACGTCACTTTCGGTGTCTCTTGGGATGTCTGGACAAGGGCGCGACCGTTGCGGTGTGTGTCCTTCGTGACGTGGTGGACACTACGGGTCGGAGTCTTGCACGTGACCCCTTCTTGGCAACCTACCACTATGAAGATGTCGTGACGCGTGTTCACATTGCGGGGAGCAGTACGTCCCTAACCTTCGTCTATGACTGTGTGGTGCTCAGTTTGGACACGGCCAACAGTGCACCCGACATCGACGCCATAGTGCCTGCCATGAAGGAGCGCGCCCGGACACACATCAACAAAACGCTTGGTATGAACCATCATGTTCGTATCATGGACACGGTCTCGTCGTGGGTACTGTCCGGCAAAGAGCCCGAGGGGTATGCAACACGTGTCACGCGCGGCGTCGCGCAACTCGCGTACATGTTCGGTGCCCTGACAATGGACGAGCCGGTTACGACCGATGCAATGGCCGTGGTGAACGCAGCCATGGTCCTCTCTGTCGCCGACCTCGTGTGCATGCACGCGAGTGTGGACATGCGTATCCGCGACCGTTACCACAACCACAAACGTCTTGTCAACGATGCGTTTGGGCGCATGGCCTCACTCATCCTGGGCATCGATGGGCGTGTCCTCTCGCCCGTGGCTCCCATGATCTATGCGCCCGCAACGTTGGCCATTGCCGAACTCAGATCTCCAGACGTGAAGGCGCCCAGTAACGCAGCGCAATGGGTTGCACTCGCACCCGCGCGCAACCATCTGATCCACCGCGACGCCGGACATCTCCAATGGACACGCTACTTGCCACGTGCCGCGCGTTACGTGCCCCACACTGGCTACCCGCAACTCTACCGCGCCGGCAAATACGGCACGATCCCAAGCACCGACTATTTTTACGCAACCATGTCACACCGTATGCACGTGTACCAACTCTTTCAGCACCAACTCTCCGCTGCGTTTGCTTCCGATGCCACGCTCCGCGCGGCCATGCAACGAACCGCCGCGGGCATCTTCCCCGAACCCTACGATGCATTGACCGAGAACGTGGCTCGGGGGGCTCGCGTCGAGTGGGAGACTCGCCATGCGCCTGGCGAGTCTATTGAGTTTACCCGGCGGGCGCTCCTGAGCGCCTTTTGGCTCATCTGTGTGTTTGGTCACGTGCGTTTGCTGGGTGCCATGACGCCCCTCGCGATGCTATGGCTGTTTGACAGCAGAGTGGTGAAGGATACGTCGGGCATACTCCGTACGAATACGAACCAGTACCGTGGTGACGTGGTGCCCATGTACCAGGCGTACTTTAGCACCAACCTCACTGACCCCTCTGACCTCCGCATCAACGACAATGTCAAGAAGCACCTGGAGAGCTCCATCCCAAAGGACTCATTAGAATGGATACGTGCCGCATTGCCCACATAGTAGTGCCCACGGTGTCAGGTTCTTGGGGGATTTACAATAAAACAAAGTCGCTAGTAGTGATGATCGCGAAGCGTTGGCGTGGGTGCTTCTGGTGGATGCCCGTGTAGGACACCCGAGCGCGCCGCCCTGTTGCTGGATGAAAGAGAACGAGCGTGCCACCATCGATACTCGGGTTTGGAAGGGGCACCGGGACATCCAATGGACCCGCGCGTCGTGGAGGGGTAACCTTGAACAATTGGGGGCCAGCGTCCATGCCTACCGAGTGGGTCTGCCGCAGCAGCTCCAGTGGGTCGTGGTCGGTAATCATGGCACCAGTGACGGCGTATGCCTCAAACAACTCGCCGTCGGTCACCAGGCGATAGGTGCGGCGCATGTCATCTTCAAGTACCAGCTCGTCGTCTTGCATGTGGTGGGGGGGGGACCGGCTGTGAACCTATCTGGGGAGGGGGAAGGCATCATGCACGGCAGACAGCCAACACGTCATGGGCCAGGGTGTAAAAGTGCAAGGAAAAGTACTTGTCCTCGCGTGTTGGTCCCTCTTGGCTACGAATTATTTGGATCAGACTACCTTCCTTATTAGGAAGCATCCTTAGACTTAGAATTCCGTTGGGTGCACTTAGATTAAAAATATGAGCTATAAGCCATTTCAACATTGAATTTTGTCGTTTGAATGTCGCTGGTCGCCAAAAGTACGTACTTTTGCCGCCAAAACACCTACTTTTGGCGCCCGGCGACATTCAAACGACAAAATTCAATGTTGAAATGGCTTATAGCTCATATTTTGTTACACGCGACCACCCCCCCCAATTTCAGTTTATTTTCGTTTTTTATTTCTATTTTTGAAACATTTCTCGGAGATATTTCCAAATTAGGAAGGTTTGAATCGGTTTTTGGGAGGGGTGGTCGCGTGTAAGAAAATATGAGCTATAAGCCATTTCAACATTGAATTTTGTCGTTTGAAAATCGCTGGTCGCCAAAAGTACGTACTTTTGCCGCCAAAACACCTACTTTTGGCGACCAGCGATTTTCAAACGACAAAATTCAATGTTGAAATGGCTTATAGCTCATATTTTTAATCTAAGTGCACCCAACGGAATTCTAGGTCTAAAAGGGGCTTCCTAATAAGGAAGGTAGTCTGATCCAAATAATTCATAGCCAAGAGGGGGAAGTATGTCAATAGGGGGAGCGGGTTGACGACGCGGGAGTCAGCGGACAGAGGCTCTGCTGTATGACGCGCTTGGCCACGACACTGGCGAGGAACAAGATGGTGGTCACGTAGAAGAACACCACGACATTGAGTGCGGCGCCCTGGTATTGCGAGGAGTAGCGGTCGATCGTGTTGCGGATGACCACGGCGACCGAAAAGAGTGCAACGAGCACGGCCATCACGATAACGGCCGCCAGCGCAAACCACGGTGCCGGTCGGTTGATGGGTCGAGAGTGCTCGGAGTTCCACATGGGCACCATGACACTGACGAGCAGGAGCGCATTGTAGAAGCCCTGGTAGACCAGCACGGTGAACACGAGAACGAGGAGAATGTCGGCAAACAGTCGGTCGTCGGTCGTCTCGACCACGAACCAGATGGTTGAGGCAAAGGTCACGTCGACCAGGAGCATGTACATGGTGATGAAGCCGGTGGGAACCCAGACAAAGTCGCGGTTGCGACTTCGGGCTCCGTAGTGTGCGCGCGGGTCCCAGCGACCGTGGTTGTATGGGAGGCGTTTGGGAATGTAGGGTATTTCCTCGGCAGTGCGCGGCGCATCGAGTGCCGCATGTCGGCTGAAGACACGCCGGATGAAGCGCGGGATCCGGGCGAGCTGCATGATCGTGGGCCGCCACTCGTCGCGGATCACGGTGAACGACACCAGCAGATACAACGCGTCTGCGATCGCGCCAAACACAATCACTGTCGTGTCTGCGGCGTCCGCGGTCTGCATCAGCGCGGGGAGGTAGACCAGATAGGCAATGAGCTTGCCGACGAAGATGAAGGCCGCGCCCACGAGACTGAGCCGGGTGATGATGACCATGTAGAGCCGCGCGTCCTTGCAGACGTCCAACCACATGCCCGCAAACTTCCAGCGCACATAGAGCATGCCGAGCACCAATAGGAAGATCCCGTCGAGTCCGGTGAGTTCGCGCTTCTGCGGGTTCGGCGACAGGAAGGCCGTTCCCTGCCGCTGGTCGACGTGGAGGGCCGCGCAGCTCCACAGCACATTGCCGGCCAACACAATGGTGTGATTGTCCTCTGTGTGTGGGTGCACCTTGAGTGCGTTGTAGCCCACCACGGACTCGCCCAGCGTCAGCTCGCCCCGCGAGTCGGCCCATATCTGCTGGTGCATGATCACCTCAAAGGTGCGCTCGCGCGGCAGCGTCTTGCCCGGCGAGAGGGTGGACAGGGGGAGCAGCGAGCGTGGCTCCACGTCAAGCACACAGTCATCGCCGTGGACAAAGGTCAGGTGGGGCCAGGTGGCGGGATCGTCGCTGAACATGTTGCGGTCCTCAAAGTAGCGCTGGAAGAGGACCGTTGGCAGGTACGTGGTGTGGGTATCGGGGGATATCGCCAGAGTGTACCGGCCATCGACCACGTCACCACCAATAGTCACGGTCACATTGGCGACGAGGCCCAATACTGTCGCGCTGTGGGCGGTCGACGCGGGCCGCCCATAGATATCAATGGGGATGTGGCAGGAGGGGTGCGCTTCTGCGGCGGTGCCGGCTGGGAAAGTGCGCAGTGCGTGACGGGTCACCGAGAAGCGCTCCCAAGCATACATGGGAAGCGAGGCCGTGTCCGGAGAGAGTAGCCACAGCCCATCGTAGCCGTGGTCGGGTCCGCTCTCGGGACGCACAGCGTAGACGATTAGCGCCTTCCATCGCGCACCAAAAAAGTCTACCACATCACGGCCCGCAACATTGTCAATCAGGGTCTCATACGACCCACTAAGCGCAGCGTGTTGCCTGTTGTACAACACAATGTGCCCGTCGCCAGTGTCACTCGAAAAGGCGAGACGCAGTGTAACCTCACGCGGCGGAATGCCCACATGTATGACGACGGCCGCGTAGTCCATGACGGCGTTGGTTGCAAACGCATACGTAATACCTCGCCCGGGTGGCGTCGGTCGCCCAGCCACACCCACAGCCAACACGAACAGCAGTGTCGATGGTTCGCCTGTCGGAGAGCCGGGCCCGATAGTGGACGTAATCGAGTTCGCGCCTGGGTTGTCCGGCACGATCAGACTGGTCAGCAATGAACTGCAAATCACAGATTCGCTGACGATTAACGGTCCCGGGGCGGACCAGATCACAATCGATGGCAACTACGGCCAGCGTATCTTCAAAATCGATGATCTATTGGATCAAAACCACATCGATGTTGAAATTCAAGGACTAGCGTTGATTCGTGGGAAGGCACGCGGGCGTTCGGGCGGTGCGATTTGGACACGCGAAAACCTTTCGCTGGTCTCGACCATGATCGTCAGCAATACGGCCGACGTTGATGGTGGTGGTGTTTATGCGATGCGTGGCGCCACCTTTAGCGACAGTTGGATC
>SDBT01006148.1_pt1 | contig 19987 bp, 20 predicted proteins | sample 2277101 | NCBI WGS metagenome assembly SDBT01 (sample SAMN10404973, study PRJNA504765) | marine sediment metagenome | isolation source: marine sediment core GS10_PC15, 103 cmbsf | place: Arctic Ocean: Southern Knipovich Ridge | collected 2010 | reverse complement strand
ATTTGGTGTGAGAATACTGAACTTCTCAATCAGATTCTCACATTCAGTTTTGACAACCTTACTATTAATGAAAAGTCCATTCCTGTATGGTTTCCGGAAATAACGATCAACGATTAAATTTTCTTCAATGGTTGATCTAACCGCCACGCCATTCGCTAGTCGGTCTTCAGGAATATGCGCGATCTTTCGCATGCGGATTTCGCGGGGTGTGCTTTCTAGGATATTACAATCCCCCACAAGGACTGTCCCAGAAGCAGCGGGTTTTAAACCAGTGAGAATTTCCACCAGCTCTGTCTGCCCATTCCCTTCAACACCCGCTATACCTAAGATCTCACCAGCGTATAGGTTGAAATTCACATTCCGAAGCATCTGGCGGCCAATTTCAGAAATGTATGAGAGATTTTTCACGCTCATGCGTTTTTCACCGCGTTTGATCTTCGGCTTTTTTATGTCAAGGAACACTTCACGGCCCACCATCATGTTCGCCATTTGCTCACGTGTTACGTCTTTCGTATCAAGTGTGCCGATCACTTTGCTATGCCGCATCACCGTTACACGGTCAGATATTTCTTTCACCTCACGTAATTTATGGGTAATAAAAATGACTGTTTTTCCTTGATCAACCAGGATCCGAATAGCATTGAACAAGTCGTCGGTTTCCTGGGGGGTAAGAACTGCGGTTGGTTCATCCAGGATCAGGATTTCAGCTTCACGATACAATGTTTTCAGGATTTCAACTCGCTGGCGCATTCCAACGCTAATACTATCGACAATAGCATCGGGCTGCACGGATAGTCCAAATTGTTTAGATAAATCCTTTGTAATCTTTAATACTTCTTCCCTATCAATAAGTCCATTCTTTCTTGGTTCATCGCCTAAAACCACATTTTCCGCAACAGTGAAAGAAGGTACCAGCATGAAGTTTTGATGAACCATCCCGATGGTTGCTGCGATTGCGTCGATAGAAGAATTGAAATGCTTTTGTTCTCCGTTTACCCAGACCTCACCGTCAGTAGGCTTTTCCATGCCATAAAGGATCTTCATCAATGTGGATTTTCCCGCGCCATTTTCCCCAACAAGAGCATGGATCTCTCCTTTATTAACGGAGAAATTTACCCCATTGTTCGCAATCACACCATTATCGTAAACCTTGTCAATATTTATTAGATCAATTATTGGCCTCATAGAATATCTCCAATTCTTATAAAGCGTGAAGGGTAGGGATTCTTCCCTACCCTTCTTTTAATTATTTGTTAGAAAACTGTTTCAATGGCGATATCACCAGCGATTACTTTTGCTTCCATTTCAGCAATCGTATCTTTGACATCCTGTGGTGTGTATTCGTCATAGAATTTGTTGTAGGCCAGCCCAACGCCATCCGGGATACCCAGGCTTTCATTTGTGCCCCAGGCAAGTGTACCTTCATCGAACAGCTTGAAGGCACGGTACAGGGACTTGTCCACATTCTTCAACATGGATGTAGCAATGACCGCCGCCTGATCGGGATCGGTTTCTTCGATGATGATCGCCTGGTCAGAGTCAACCCCAATCGCCCATAAGCCAACTTCTTCCGCAGCCTGGAAAACACCAATGCCGGTGCCGCCCGCAACCTGGAAAACGTAATCTGCACCCTGTTGGTACATGGTGAGAGCTAATTCTTTACCCTTGGCGGGATCGTTCCATGACTCCGCGAATTGGACCAGAACATTCTCTTTCGGAATGCCAGCATCGATAGCACCCTGGACATAGCCAACCATGAAGTCCTGGATAACCGGGATATCCTTGCCGCCAACCATGCCAATCATGCCAGTTTCAGACATCAAACCAGCATAAAGTCCAGCTAAGTATGAGCCTTCGTTCTGCATATATTGAACCGCGTACACATTGTCGCATTCACTGCATGCATCTTCAAAGTCAACAGGGTTGTCAAACATGATGAAGTACTTCTCAGGATATAATGGTGCGTTTTCTACCAATAAATCCATCATATCACCGGAACCTGTGACGAGGACGTCAATTTCTGGATCCGCAAGAGCATCCATGAAGGCGGTTTCCCATTTTGCGGGATCAGGACCAGCTTCGTTTACGATATGGACAAAGCCAAATTCCTCTGACGCTTGCACCAAACCGCGGTGGGCTGAGTCAGTGAAGGACTTATCGCCAAGTGTACCGTTGACGAGTTGTATAACAGTCAACACATCGTCATCAGCAGTTCCTGCAGCGGCGCCGCAAGCTGCCAATAGAATTGAGCCAACGACTAATAGGCTTAGAATTGTAATTCTTCTGATTTTCATTTTTTCTCCTTAATATATTTTTTTGATTTTTCTTGTCCAATATTCTTTGTCGTATCTTCTTATATTCACCTCCTTCTTACTTAGTATTTTTTTTCATAAAGAATAATTGCATAGTTACCTGGGATTTTCCTTCAGAAAAGAAATCAATTCTTCACGTGATGGCATAGAGGGTTGCGCGCCAAGTTTTGTTGTTGAAAGGGCGCCGCACGCGTTTGCCCATTGCAAGATTTCTTTGATCGATTTTCTTTCAGAAAAAGCAGCCGCAAATCCACCATTAAAAGCGTCTCCTGCAGCAACAGTATCCACGGGATCTACTTTATATGCCGGGAATATAATTTCGATCGCTCCATCGTAGTAATAGGATCCTTTGCTGCTCATTTTTACAATAACAGCCTGTACTCCTTTTTCTAATAATACTTCAGCGGCTTTCTTTGCATCCACAAAATCATCAATCTTGATTCCAGTTAGAGTTTGTGCTTCTGTTTCATTAGGTGTGATGAAATCACACAACTGCAGCAATTCATCAGGTAATTCACGCGCGGGTGCAGGATCAAGGAGCACTTTAACATTGTTTTCTTTTGCCTTCTTAGCCGCAGCCACCACTGTTTCCAATGGAATCTCCAACTGTAACATTAAGATATTATCCGTTTTAAAAAAAGGTGTCAAATTATTGTTATCGGAAATACTTACTGCGCTGTTAGCACCGGGTATGACGATAATTATATTTTCAGCATTTTTATCAACTGTTATCAATGCGGTTCCAGTTGGAAGCGTATTATCTACAATAACACCTTCTACACTAACATTGTTTTCTTGTAAGTTCTTCAGTAGATTCTTGCCAAAAAGATCATCGCCAATTCGCCCAAACATTAGAACATCCACACCCAATCGACCGGCTGCGACCGCCTGATTAGCTCCTTTCCCGCCTGAAGCTGTATAAAAATCGAGGCCAACTATAGTTTCACCAGGATTTGCGAAACGCGGTGTTCTAACGACTAGATCCATATTGATACTACCAAGTGAGATTACAGACATGGTTTTGTTTGCTCCCTTTCTTATCATTAAGCTGGAAGTTAAAACTTCTATCTTTAATTCTTCACTGCCATATTAAGCACCAATTATCACATGGCTAACGGTTGATACAGAAACCAGTACTTATTTTGCGATCCCTCAGTTATAGTAATGATTTTTCATTCCTCCATGAGAAATACGTGTGCGTCATCGTCTCGATAAATATTATCAAACTATTCATCTATTTTTAATTATCTTTAAGATTGTTAATTATTTCAAGAAATATATCATATATTTTACGTGAAGTGTATCTCCAATTAAGAATATACGTGGCTATTTCTAGGGATGTTGGCAATATTAGATCTTTTTTAATGCCTGGCTAAAATCCGCAATAATATCATCCGCGTCCTCAATTCCAGCTGAAACTCGAATCATCCCATCACGAATATTCATTTTCTTTTTTTGCTCAGGCGGTACATCGAGAAAAGCCATGGTTGAGGGCACCTGGGTTGTCGTTCGAACACCACCCAAACTGGCTCCGAACGTCGCCAACTCCAATGAATCCAACACTTTAACTGCAGTTGGTTCATCATTGATCTCAAATGTTAGCATAGCGCCGAATTTCGGGAGTAGTTTTTTAGCAATCGAGTGTTGGGGATGGGAGGCCAAACCAGGATACCACACCTTCCCCACCTTTTCATGTTCATTTAAATACCTTGCTGATTTCGCGGCATTCTGGCATTGTCGTTCGACACGCAAGTGAAGTGTTTGAATTCCTCTTAAAAGCAGCCAGGCATTAAAAGGAGAAATCGCTCCCCCTAATTTTGTTAACGTTGACCAACGGACTTGTTCCAAAAGGTCTTCAGGTAGCAAACCTGATTTCATAATGATCGCGCCGCCCAATGCGTCATTATGGCCGCCGATGAATTTAGTAGCACTCTCGAGGACAAGGTCCACTCCCCATTCTAACGGTCTGAATACATAAGGGCTGGCGAAAGTATTATCACACATCGCAATAATCCCTCTTCCATGCGCGAGTTTTACAATGGCCTCAATATCAGGGATCTTCATCGTTGGGTTTGCAATTGTCTCGAAATAAATCACTTTTGTATTTGCCTGGATCGCATTTTTCACATCTTCAATATTTGCAGTATCGACAAAAGTAGTCTCAATTCCAAAATCCGTAAACCGGTGATCAAGAAATTCATGGGTTGTACTATATGTGGTCCAATCCGCAACTATATGATCTCCACCTTTTAAGATTCCGAAAAGTATGGTGGAAATTGCTGCCATGCCGGATGCCGTCGCCAAGCAAGCATCTCCATGTTCTATCCAGGTCATCTGTTCTTCAAATTTATATTCGCTTGGGTTTCCACAACGGGAGTAAATATTCACTGTTTTTCGTTCACCATCTAAAACCTTCTGATAGATTTCTGCTGTATATTGGAAATTACTCGACATATAGATGGGATCGCTGATAGACATAGAAGAAGGTTCTGGAGGATAATAGACCATTTTGCTTTCTAAAGTTAATTTCTCTCGTTTTTCTTTCTTCATTTACCTCACCTCGTATTTATTTTCTCTGCTTACTTTTTCTACTAAAATAAATATTCGCAAAAGCAATTTGGTACCCAGAATATTATATACGAGTATTTTTTGCACTATTCGTATATAATATTCGTTTAAAATTCACATTAGGAGAAAAACATGGAAAAACATGCATGGTACAAAGTATTTCCCGGGGCAATTACTGTTACGGATAAAGACGGTACTATCATAGAAATGAATGAAGGATCTGAAAAATTGTTTGAAAAAGATGGCGGTTACGCGGTACTTGGACGAAATGCAATCACGTGTCATCCTCCCAGAACCCAAGAAAAAGTGCGCCAGATCTATGAAACGCAATCATTTAATATCTATTCCGTCACAAAGAATGGCAAGAAGCGCCTCGTTTATCAAGCACCATATTTCATTGAAGGAGAGTTTAGTGGGATTGTCGAATTGTACTTAGATCTACCGGATGATGTTCCTCACTTTGATCGGGATAATCCAAAGCAAAAATAAATAAATTTACAAAAAAACTCCTGGCATATTCTGCTAGGAGTTTTCTATTTAATAATAATCATCTAATTGTCATGATTGTCTTCATCAAAATAGTCGTCATCGCTCATATCGTCCGTAATATCCACCAGATCATTATAACTGGGAAGCTGGCGAATCCATAACAAGAGCACTTGTCCTTCATCAGCATCAACAGACCGGATAGCAATTATGGGTACTTTTTCTTCAACACCCATTCGGTCTTTAAAATGTAAGTATATAGACGAATTACTCTTCCATGCTTTATGGCAGCGTTCAACTAATGCTGGTCCATTTAATGTTCGAACCTGAGTGAAGATTGTATCGTACAGGAGAGGGCTTTCATTTAAACCCATCGCCCATCCATCCAATATATCTTCGAATTCCGGGGTTGGCCCTTCAATTATCGTAATCTTGTTTTCCATGTTCTATCATTTTCCAAGTTTGCAATCATACCACAACGTGTCTTTCATAGAAATTTTACTTCACAATTCCTTTTTTACAAATTACAGATAATTCTCTAATAATCATTATATATGCCTACTGTAATATTGAGATTAATAATTACAATGGTTGAGGTGAATAATTGACAGTTTACATACGAACTCCATACGGAAGAATGCAGCATCTTACACGACACCCGCGTTTATTAAGTAACGTGGAAGCCGAAAAAAGACGCGTGCACTTTCCAGTGGATATAAAAGAAGATAATGAGAAATTCACAATTACCGCAATTTTGCCGGGTCTAAAACCTGATGAAATTGATATTCAAATTCTGAACAAGAAAGTTAGTTTAAAAGGTGAATTTAAAAATACTTTTGAGGAACACAGCGCGTATATCATCCGGGAACGCCCGAGCGGTAAATTTAACCGCACCGTTACTCTGCCGGATTTGTTGAACGCCTCAAAAGCAGAAGCTAAAATGGAAAACGGCATTTTATCTCTGAGCATCCCTAAATCGGATGAAGCAAAATCTAAAACCATTAAAATTTCAACAAAATAATAGTAAAATCTCCTTGTTCAAAAAGAGCGGAATACCGCTCTTTTTGTATTAAGTTCACTTTTCCGATAAAATTATTTTTATGAATGAAGCAGACTTGAAACATGCCATTAATGATCTTAAAATTCCACCTTTTCGCTTTTTCAAAGAAACGGATTCTACAAACTCTCAGGCGCTCAACTGGGTATCCCGTGGTGCCCCTGAATATTCCTTAGTAATCGCGGAATCTCAAACTGCGGGCCGAGGAAGAAATGGGCGCAAATGGGTGACAACTCCAGGGTCATCATTGGCGGTCACCATTGTTCTCCATCCTTCAACTCGGGAACAAGAAAAGCTTGGGTTATTTTCCTTATTGGGTGGCTATTCCGTACTTAAGGTTCTCGAAGAGAACTATCACATAAATGCACAGGTAAAATGGCCCAATGATGTTTTGATTGAGAATAAAAAGACTGCTGGTATTTTGGCGGAATCATTATGGCAGGGGAAGAATTTGCAGGGTTTAGTGCTGGGAATTGGCATTAATCTAATGATGCCATCCATCCCATCCTCAGACCTGTTAATGTTTCCCGCTACCTGTATCGAAGCGCATACAAAAGACAACATCAACCCAGTGGAAACACTTGTCAGTTTGATCAAAGCGCTCATCAAGGTTCGCGAATCCATTCTCTCACCCATTTTCATCCAGCAATACGAAAGCAGTTTGGCATACAAAGATCAATTAATCACTCTGGATGCCGGAGAAGGAGAGATCCACTCAGGCACCCTTCGTGGAATTGATGACCAGGGAAAAATAATCATACGGATTGCAAGCGGTACCGAACAGGTTTTTCCAATCGGCGATGTAAAATTGCGGCCCCTATAATCAAAAAAGCGCACTTGTGTTGTGCGCTTCTTGTGCAACCATGTGGATTTTTACTGCTTGCGTGCGTCTGAAATTCTACCGACCGAAGCTACTCGATCACCTTCATCTAATCTCATCAACCTCGCACCTTTTGTAGTGCGTCCTGAAGATGAGATTTTATCGACATCCAACCGTAGCATGATGCCATTATTTGAAATCAACGTGATCTGATCCCCTTTGCTGACCACGCGCGCCGAAGCTATTTTGCCAATTTTTGGCAGCATTTTCAAATCGATTGTTGCAACGCCTTTTCCCGCCCGTCCTTGCGTGCGGTAATTCTTGAGATGCGTACGTTTACCATATCCTTTTTCAGTCACTACCAACAAATGAGCTTTCGGTACAACAACTTCCAAAGAAGTTAACCGATCACCAGGATTTAGTCTAATGCCAATCACACCGCCAGCTGCCCGCCCCATTGAACGGAGGTTAGTCTCTCTGATCCGGAGCGCATTTCCATTAGTGGTAACCATGATCAATTCATTTTCACCGCTTGTAAGCTGCGCCCAACCAAGCCTATCACCCTCTTTTATGATAATTGCAATCAAGCCGGATGTCCGCACACTCTTAAACTCTGAAAGAGGCATACGTTTCACTCGTCCTTTTTCTGTAGCCAGCACAATAAATTCTGCGGCATCGAAATCTGGTACTGCAATTGCTGTTGTGATTCTCTCGTTGGGTTCTAATGCCAAAATATTGACGATTGGCATCCCTTTATCCGTTCTCCGCGATTCATTTAGTTCAAAAACACGTTCAGAATATACCTTGCCGCGGTCAGAGAAGAACAGCAAGGTATGCAGTGCTCGGCACGGGATCAAAATATCAACCTGGTCTTCGTCTTTTACATTCTGTCCAATGACACCCTTCCCGCCCCTTTTCTGCGTGCGGTACACCCGCGGTGAAACTCGTTTAATATAATTATTCCGGGTGATCGTCACAAGCGCAGCCACATCAGATACCAGATCCTCATCGGTTAGATTCTCAGCATTACCCTCTACAATCAGTGTGCGGCGCTTATCGCCATATTTCCTGCTAATTTCCGCCAGATCTTCATTAATTAATTCCAGGATCTTATTTGGATGAGCAAGCAGATCTTCCAGTTTAACAATCAACTCAATCAATTGTTTATGTTCATTTTGTATCTTCTCGCGCTCTAATTGGGAGAGACGGCGCAATTGCATATCCAAAATAGCCTGCGCCTGGATGTCTGACAACTTGAAGCTCTCCATCAGGTTTTTCTTAGCGACGCTTGAATCAGCTGAATTCCGAATGGTTTTTATGACTTTGTCTAGATTTGCCAGCGCGATCAGCAATCCCTCTAAGATATGGGCGCGGTGTTTTGCTTTCTTTAATTCAAATTGCGTCCGGCGCGTAATAACATCAACGCGGTGATCGATGAAGATCTGAAGCGAACGCTTGATAGGAAGCAAACGCGGTTCACTTTCAACAAGCGCAAGCATATTAATACCAAATGTCATTTGAAGCTGCGTGAACTTATACAACCGATTTAAAACACGCTTCGGTTGAGAGTTTCGCTTTAATTCGATGATGATGCGCATCCCATTGCGATCAGATTCATCTCTTAGATCTGATATCTCGGACAGTTTACCCGATCGCACCAGATTAGCTATGCGTTCGAGCAAATTGGTTTTATTGACCTGGTAGGGGATCTCAGTGATTCGGATTTGAAAGCGGTTACCGCGGATCTCTTCAATTTGAGCACGGCCCTGAACAGTGATCTTCCCCTTACCGGTTGAGTACGCCTGGCGTATGCCTTCAGTTCCAACAATGATCCCGCCGGTGGCAAAATCCGGGCCGGGAATAAATTTCATCAGGTCTTCAACGGTTACATCATCAATCGAGTCCTGATTCTCGATCATATATACAAGCGCCTTACATATCTCTTTAATATTGTGAGAGGGGATATTGGTAGCCATTCCAACAGCAATACCAGAAGAGCCGTTTATTAACATATTCGGAATGCGCGCCGGCAATACAGAAGGTTCCTGAAGAGATCCATCAAAGTTGTCAACAAAATCAACGGTATCTTTATCAATGTCCAGTACCATCTCTTCGGCCATAATATCCATGCGCGCTTCTGTGTACCGCATAGCTGCTGGTGAATCCCCGTCAATGGATCCGAAATTCCCCTGACCGTCAATCAGCATATACCGCAGGGAGAAATCCTGCGCCATGCGGGCCATGGATTCATACACTGCCTGATCGCCGTGGGGATGGTATTTACCTAACACCTCACCCACGATCCTGGCAGATTTTTTATAGGCAGTATTCGAGCGCATACCCATATCCATCATCGCGTATAAAATGCGCCGGTGAACAGGTTTGAACCCATCACGCGCATCCGGGAGTGCACGCGAGACAATCACGCTCATCGCGTAATCAATATAGGAGGTGCGCATCTCCTGATTAATATCAATTTGTTTGACGATACTTACTTCCATGTTTAATAAATCCCTTTATTATTAATTTCTTTATGATTATAACTTACCCAACTTTCAATCGGTTTTGGGATGAAAAAGACTATCTAATTATAAACGATGATTAATCCACTTCAGTTATAATTTCCTTTCATGAAGCGCAAATTACCTGCCATTTATATATTCTTTCTCTACTTGATCCTGTCCGCCTGCCAACCCCCGGGTCAGGCCAGCTCAGACCAGACAGATCTTGCATCACAAAAAGCGTATATCGAAAACAAGGGCTCTGACACTCTTGTAAACCTTGCGTTGGCATGGGCTGAAAAATATCAACAGCTTAACCCCGATGTACAAATTTCAGTGACCGGTGGTGGCTCCGGCACTGGTTTTGCGTCATTAATAAACGGAACGATAACAATCGCCAACGCATCCAGGCAGATAAAACCTGAAGAAATCGAGACCTCAAGAGAAAATGGATTTGAACCGATTGAATTTATTGTCGCGGATGACGCCATTGCAGTTATTGTCAACCCGGAAAACCCGGTTGAAAATTTATCCCTTGAACAAGTATCAAAAATATATAAAGGAGAGATCAACAATTGGAAGGAGATTGGTGGCCAGGACCGCCCAATCGTTAAATTATCCCGTGAAACAAATTCCGGAACACACGTCTATTTTCTGGAAACGGTGATTCGGCTGGGCAATAAAGAGGATACCAGCATATTCGCAGCAGATACTTTACTCCTGCCATCTTCAGAAGGCATCATCGTTGAGGTTAGAGATAACCCCAACGCCATCGGATATGATGGATTGGGGTACGTCACCTCCGATGTCAAAATGATTGCCCTCTCGCAAGGAGCAGATCACAATTACATCATCCCATCAGCTGAAACCGTGATCAGTGGAAAATATCCCATATCAAGGCATTTATATATGTATACTCATGGAGAACCCAAAGAAGCCGAGCTGGCTTATTTAGAATGGATTCTCTCTGATGAGGCTCAGGAAATAACCATCGACCTAGGTTTTATTCCCATCATCGCCAAATAAACAAACTATGAGAAAATCAGAAAAACTGATCACCAATACAATTCGAATTGCTGGTTCATCAACCATACTTTTTGTATTACTGATCTTCATTTTCTTGATGAAGGAAGGGCTTCCAACTTTACAGGAAATCTCATTCCGAGAACTTTTCTCCAGGCGCTGGTATCCAATTGAAGAATTATATGGAATTCTCCCGCTCATCAGCGGTTCACTTATTGTGACCATTTCTTCAATGCTGATTGCCATTCCGCTTGGCATAGGCACAGCGATATACATTGGAGAAATCGCGCCCCAGAGTATAAAAGAGATCCTTAAACCCCTCGTCGAAGTGCTGGCGGGGATCCCCTCTGTGGTGTTGGGTTTTATTGGTATTCTCGTCATCTCACCGATGATCCGGGTGGGTTTGAAGCTGCCGACAGGATTAACCGCTCTAACCGGGTCAATCCTTCTTGCTCTCATTTCGATCCCAACGATCGTATCCTTAGCAGAAGATGCTCTCTACGCTGTCCCAAACTCCTATCGAGACGCGGCCTATGCCCTTGGAGCGACGCATTGGCAGATCATTTGGTATATCGTTCTTCCGGCAGCGCGCAGTGGGATTCTAAATGCGATCATGCTTGGAGTGGGCCGGTCATTAGGTGAAACAATGGCTGTCATGATGGTGACGGGCAACGCGCCAGTTCTGTTCTCAGGGTTGGATGCTTTCATCTCCCCGGTACGCACCATGACCGCCACGATCGCTTCTGAGATGGGTGAGGTTGCTGCTGGAAGTTCCCACTACCATGTTCTTTTCTTCATTGGGATCATTCTTTTCTTGTTCTCCCTGATCATTAATGTGACCTCTTCTTCGTTAAGTACAAGGCCAAAACGCGGGAAAGACCAGGTGATCTCATGAATTTATCATCTTATTCTAAAGAGCCAAAATACAGGCTCAACAGGAAATTAATTCAAGAAATCGGTTTCATGGGCATCCGCTTGATCACTGTGATCACAATCCTTCCTATCCTCGCTATCGTAGCTTTTATCGCTATCAAAGGCATGCCGGCCATCTCTTGGGAATTTCTCACAGCCATGCCGCGAGATGGAATGCGTGCGGGCGGCATTTTGCCAGCGATTGTTGGCACCTTATATCTGATGCTCATCACTGCTGTCATCTCAATTCCATTAGGTATCGCTGCTGGCATCTACCTAGCCGAATACGCTTTAGATAATCTGTGGACGCGGTTGATCCGTATAGCGATCATCAGTCTCGCGGGGGTTCCGTCCGTGGTCTATGGGCTTTTTGGACTGGGCTTATTCGTCATTTTTTTCAAATTTGGGATCAGCATATTGTCCGCCGCCCTCACATTATCCCTCATGACCCTGCCTGTCATCATCAGTACAACGGAAGAATCCCTCCGCAGCATCCCCTTTAAATTCAGGCTGATTGGAATTTCACTGGGCGGCACCCAATGGCAGACCATCCGTAAGATCATCCTTCCGCAGGCCTTACCCGGTATAGTAACGGGTATCATTCTCGGGTTAGAAAGAGCCGTCGGAGAAACCGCGCCAATTCTTTTTACCGGCGCGACCTTTTTCCTACCCCACCTTCCATCCTCCCCATTGGACGCGACCATGGCTCTTCCCTACCATATCTATGTCATCTCCACACAGATTCCCGGAATGCCGATCACCCTCCAGTATGGAACAGTATTGGTCCTGCTTGTGTTAGTGCTCGTGATGAATATCATCGCTTCTCTCATCCGATCCCGTGCGCGAGCAAAGAGGCAGTGGTAATGAATGACATCAAGATCAGCATCCGCGACCTGCACGTTCGCTATAAAGACGGAAAATATCCCCTCCGCGGGATTAACCTGGACATCATCGCTAACAAGATCAATGTTGCCTTTGGACCGGCTGGCGGCGGAAAATCAACGCTCATCCGTGTATTAAATCGGCTGATCGATCTCTCCGATGTTGAGCAGATCCTGGGGGAAGTCCTGTTGGATGGGGTCAACATCCTTGATCCGGAGATTGATGTGATCGACCTTCGCCGCAAGGTAGGGGTTGTTTTTTCGCGTCCGATTCCACTGCCGCTAACTGTCTCTGAAAATATCAGCTTTGGTTTAGAAGTAGCCGGCGAAAAGGATAAGGTGAAAATCGCGCGGCGGGTCGAACAAGCGTTGCGCCAGGCGGTGTTGTGGGATGAGATCTACGACCGATTGGACGATCCAGCCAGTTCTCTCTCCGGCGGGCAGCAGCAGCGCTTATGCCTGGCAAGGGTATTAGCATTGGAACCAGATGTGATCCTCCTCGATGAACCCACTTCCGCTTTAGACCCGGTCTCCACCCATAAGATTGAGGAATTCCTTCAGATTGCAAAGGACAATTACACCTTCTTCCTTGTGCCACACAACCAGCAGCAGGCCGCGCGCACTGCCGATTTTGCCGCGTTCTTCTTACAGGGAAAGATGGTCGAATACGGGGTGGGTGAACAGATCTTTTTTAACCCCAAGGTGAAAGAGACCGCGGATTACATCCAGGGTAGATTCGGCTAAGCCCGCTGCACGCACGCGCAGCTGTCAGTTGTGCGGGCGACAAAAGGAGACAAAAGGTGACAGTTTAAAAATTTTTCACTTGATTCGTTCCAGGAACGAATAAAACCTTCACCTTTTAACAGGTTGAAATATTAGTCCAATTGTTCTATGATGGAGGGGTAGATAAATAAAACAAGTGCATGATGGGATTGGATCAGGACGGGTTGAATGGTAAACATGAGCTGGCAATTGAGTTGGTGATGTGCGGGATGAGCGATGGAGAGATCGCGAAACGTGCAAGGGTGAGCAGAAAAACGATCAATACATGGCGCAATCAGGGCGAGGATTTCCGCGCTGTGTTAGCCGAGCGGCGAGAGGCGCTTCACGAACGGCACCAGGACGAGCTGAGCGGGCTGGTCTCGAAAGCGATCGGGGTGATGCGCGAGGCGATGCGGGAGGGGGACATGCTCACGCGTCTGCGGGCGGCGCAGGCGGTCCTGCGCACATCGGGATTACAGACAGCGATGAAGCCGGAAAAACCGGCCTCTCGGGAGGAGATCATCAGGGAGTTCATCAGCGAAGCGATTGGCGAGGTGGCGGTGGAGTTGGGCATACATGAACCCAAGCGCCTGCCGGACGGGGCTAACAACTCTCCTGTGGAGAGTTATTTTTGAAGAAATTTGCTGTTGATCTAATTAAAGAAAATCTTGTTTTCCAAATTCATTCAGGAAAGCCAGCTGCCAACATCACTGATCAGAAAACAGCGCTAATACATCCCTGGCCCGATCAGTCATCCCAAAAATTTTTCCGTCTTCATTTGAAATAAAAAAGATATACTCCGTAAATGTCTCTATCCCATCTTCATCTACCTTTAACCAAACAACGCAGCCATCTTCTTTTTCTTCAGTAAATATCCACTCATAATTTTCATATGTCTTATCTTTTACTATCGCTGTAAGATCCATCACTCCAATGGTTTTAATCGCTAATTCCGACGACTTAAATTCTTTCAACACAGTTCTGTTACAGATTGAATCTTGGCATGAAACTAATATTAACGAAAAAGCAATCATTATTATTACAATTCGATAACCCTTCATCTCCTCCTCCTTATTGGTATAACTTGCACTCCCTTAGCGTACAAATTCTTCTGAAAACCAACCAGAACATCTCTGCTTGTTTGCGCGCTTCTTAACCATTCTACCGTATCTTGTCAGGCGTGCATGACACCCAGCGCCTGCCGAGCGGTGAGCAAGCCGGGAAAGGAGATTGTGCGGAAAGAGATGGAGAGAAAAACGATCGTATCAGCAATTGAAGAGGTATCGCGAGAGTTGGGAATCATTAATTAGTTAAGGAAATTAATTTAAAAGCATCAGCCCGATAGGGAAGAAAAGTGAATGTTTCACAATTAATTTATGAAAAAAACCCGAAGTCATTTTCGGGTATTTTGTTTATCACTATAAGACGTGCTATTGATAACTCAACTCAAGAGAGATCAATTATAGGTAACTACAATATTTCTGCCCCCTGTTGCTAATGTCTTGAAATGAATCAGGTTGTTGTAAAAGTAACATTTTAGCTCAGCGGCGCTGCGAAGCGGCTTCCGCTGCAGCTTCTTGTTAGCAGCTCGCTATTGGCCTACTGCGAAATAAACTCTATGACTTCTTTCCACCAATGCAGTTGTGCCTCAATCAACACCTCGTTATGTCTTACACCTTCAAACAACCATAGTTTTTTCTTTGCCGTTATTGAATCATACAGTTTTTTACCATGCTGCACTGGAATAACCTCATCGTTTTCAGCGAGTATGACAGCAATATTACCTTCAAATCCTTGAAGATTATCAGTGTTGTTGTATTTGTCCAGAACCAACCAACGCGCTGGAAGATACCAGTAGTGTGTTTGAGCCAAATTCGGAAGCGAATCCCAAGGAAGAAATAGGACCATTCCTTTTATGGGAATTTCAGTTTTACTAACAGCACTAGAAACGACTCCACCTCCTAGTGACTCACCCCAAACGAACAGCGGCCCCCCATACTCTTGATAGGCAAGCCTTATCGTTTCAAGCGCATCCTTTACCAATATATCTTCACTGGGTTGTCCAACCCGACCTCCATAGCCGGGATATTCAGCCAAAATAACTCGTAAATTTTGAATTGAAAGCGCTTTAGCATAGAAGCTGCGATGATAGGCTGCGCCTGCATTGCCATGAAACACTATGATAGTACCCTTTGAGTCAACCGGTTCCCCTTGACTGATAAATCCTTGAAAATTTTCGAACGAAGGCCAATAGCGTAAACCTTCATCGATTGCACGCTTCTCTGATGTTTGGATTTCGTTAGGGAAATAAAGCAATTTCCGCTGAGATATAAACACAATCGTGCACAACGTTATATATCCTGCCAAGACATAAAACAGTATTTTCCAAATCATTCGCATAAATATCTCCCTTAATTTATCCCGTCCCTTCCGAATACAAATTCTTCTGAAAACCAACCAGAACATCTGTGCTTGTTTGCGCGCTTCTTAACCATTCTACAGTATCTTGCCGCGCGTACTGTCGATTTCGCCGCCGTTCTTCTTACAGGGAAAGATGGTCGAATACGGAGTAGGTGAACAGCTCTTTTTTAACCCCAAGGTGAAAGAAACCGCGGATTACATCCAGGGTAGATTCGGCTAAGCCTGCTGCACGCACGTTCAGCTGTCCGTTGTGTGGGCGACAAAAGACGTCAGTTTAAAAAAAATACCCCCCTTGATTCGTTTATTGAACGCATCAACCCTTCACCTTTTGAGAGGTTGAAATATTAGTCCAATTGTTCTATGATGGAAGGATAGATAAATAACACAGGTGCAGAATGGGATTGGATCATCGACCTCGACCATGGGTGGGGTTCTCGCCACCAGAAATGGGTTTATTTCAAGAAATAAAAGTGTCCTTTCTAATTTAATTTCAAGCATGTATACTAAAAGAAATATATAAAAAGGAAAAACACATGCAAAATCCAAAATTCAAGATCTTTACCGGAAAAGACAAGCAGTTTTATTTCAGGTTGACCGCCGCCAACGGAGAGCCGATCCTTGCCAGTGAAGGATATACCGCTAAGCCTGGCTGTGAGAATGGGATTGCTTCTGTGAAAAAGAATGCGGTCAAGGATGAGCAATATAAGCGGCTGGAAGCTTCTAATGGAGAGTTTTACTTTAATCTTGTTGCTGGAAATGGTGAAGTGATCGGGAAAAGCGAAACCTACAAAACAACTCAAGGGCGGGAAAATGGCATTGAGGCAGTTAAAAGCACTGCCCCAGGCGCGCCGATCGAGGACGCTTCCTGACCAGTGTTCTATCAGGTTAGAGAAGTAAATAAAAAGACATCACAAGAGTAAAAAAACCTTTCAGGCAATAGACCTAATCTCTCTTCAGTGAAGAGTGATCAGCCTGGAAGCCACTGGATAGTTGGAAGCCCTACTTGATCATTGCAAGCCCTTGTGGTAGGTTCGGAATCCATACTTCTGAAGCGGCGCGTTGGGAACGCACCCTGCGGGGGTGATAGAAATGGGTTTGGTATAATATGGTTTCTTGGGCGCGTAGCTCAGCCGGTTAGAGCGCATGGTTCACATCCGTGAGGTCGTGGGTTCGAGTCCCTCCGCGCCCATATTTTTAGCATGAGGTCGGGGTACAACTCATGCTTTTTTGCTTTTTTCCCCTAATTTATCAGCAATCATTTCAGCTAATTTTCTCAATTCTTCATCAGAATATTTCCCGCCTTGAGGAAGACTATTTAATCCTGTTATCCTGTTCTTTACTTCTTCTTCTGAGAAAATGCCATAAATGCCATCTGTAACGCTTAAATTTGAATGCATCATGTTTTGACTTATAGCTTTGAAATCCCCCATATCCTGAGCGTTTTTCAATGCGTAAACTGCAAATCCATGTCTGAATTTATGCGGTGAATGATAAGGTAACCCTACCTTTGCCATCCATTCTTTCAAATCCATTCCTGCTCTATGATCTCGGTTATCCCCAACTCGAATAATATTCGGATCAATAAACTCAGTGTTTGGGGATAATAGCGCAAACCAAAAAGAGTTTTCTGATAAGTTCTCTCTAATGAATTGATCCCATTCTCTTACAACTTTCAATAATGGTTCAATATTTAGTAAATAAGTATTAGCCGATTTGTTGTTTTTTGTTTTCACCCCTAAACTTGGCCACTGCTTGATTGAAAGATCATCCAGATCAACAGCTTTTATGGGTAATGTTGTAAATGCTTTGATCCTAATTCCGGAAAGAAACCAAAATACAGCACTTGCTTTTATTCTTCGATCCCTCAAAGAATAGACTGGCGCACTTACTATATCTTTCATTTCTTCAATGGTTACAAATTCATGCACACGATGATTATTGAATCCCTTAGCTGGCTTCAGAGTATCCAACAAAACCGGATTGATCTTATGTCGATACCCTTTTTTATGAACAGTTAGCCATAACAGAAATTGTTTAGCATTGCCAATAATCTTACGTTGATATTCCCTGGAATAATTATTTCCTTTGGAAGTTTTTCGATTTCGGATGTATTCTGGAAAAACCGGAATTATTTTGGATGCTTCATCAATAGATCTTTCATCCGCCCATTCTAGTAAATATCTAAGTCTTTTTTTACCCTCTCTAAGGGTTTCATTTGACAACTGGTCATATATTTCACGATATTGCAAATAACTCTTCACCAGAAGCCAATTTCCCCGGTTAATCATGATTTATCTCTCACCCCTAGCTATGATCTTAGATATTCTTCTTCCGCAGTTAGGACACTCACATAAATAATAAACAATACCTTTACCCTCTTTGCGAATTGGATTTTTCATCTTGACAGGAATCTTGCATCTAATACAAAATGCTTGATCCTCTAATAATTCCCTTTTTCTGTAAATATCTTTAATCCAATTTCTGAATTCCACACCATTGATCCAAATATATCTTTTTTCATCCCTAATATGAGGGCATCCTAAAGGAATATAAATTCGATAAATTTTCCTACGGTCAAATCCAATTTCATCAGCTAATTCTGAAGGGGTATACATCATGTTCATCAGGCTAACAAGCCTTTTACGCTGATTGCCATCTAAGCGACCTCTAACGATGATTTTTTTATCCTTTTGATCTGATATATCCTTTTTCATAATTACACCTATCTATTTATTAATAAACGCACCTAGAGGCTAAATTCATACAGACTCACTCATAATCCCCATAAAAACATATGGTGATCTAAAGAATTTTCCAGCGAATATCCAACCACCCCCTTTACATCTTTCCCATTTTTCCCCTTTGTAATCTGAAAATTCAAGAACTTTTTCAGCGAACCACCTAGGCAAAGTAGATAATCTCATCATCCAAAGAGCTATTGCTTCAACCGCCCCTTTTGAAATCCAAACCGAATACATCCTCATGCCCTTTGGAAATTTCCCCGCTTTTTGGTAGTGCTTTTTTAGGTATGAACACAAATAAAAAACTGTTTTAGCAGTTTCAATTTTACTCATGCCATGTTTCCACATTTCCGACTTATCAGGTGTAGGAATTCTTGTTCCCTTTTTGCACACTAAAATAATGTGATAGTGAACTGCTCCACGCTTTTGCAATTCTGAAACCCAGGCACATGCAATCAAGTTTTTCCCTAACTTTCTTTTTAGCGCCTTCAAGTAATCTCTAATATGATTAGGTTTCCAATCTTCCACGCCTGCATAGGTGAGAGTAATCATCACTTTTCGGAATTTTTGTACATTCTCCAGATATTCTTTCAATGTATCAGCCCATGAGAATACACGCTTTCTCATTTTTGATAACCTGGCTTCTCTTTTATCAATGGTTATATATTCGCCTGTTTTTACATTTCTTATTACTACTCCGTGAACTTTGTTGGTATTAGACAAGCCCCTACCAGAACCACCCCCTGGTAATTGATCCTTCCTAAATCTGCGAATAGCGAAACCAGGCGTGAAATTAGGGTATTCCCAATAGCAAACATGATATAGCGATAGCAAATTGCTTAGGGCAGTATTCTCACCATAAATTTCAGTATCGTGATTCAGTGAAGCCTGCCAATCTACTTTATTTCGAACTCTTTTTAGGTCCTCTTTAGACGCTTCAATAACTTCAAAGAAAATTTCTCCAGTATCCTTATCAACAAGACTTCCTGTTGGCCCAATTACCAGATAATATTTGTTAAAATTGCGCATCATATATTTCGCTCATAAAAATTGCCTTTTACTACCTCGTTAACATAACAGGCGATTCCCCCGACGTGCGGCGGGGAATCGCCTGGTTATTGTTGACGATCTCAGGTTGATAGTTTTCATCCTTACTCTTTGCTTTGATGCTATCTGCTAAGTTGAAAACACCGATCATCAGCGCAACCAGAAAAAATTCAGCTTTTCCAAGACCTGATTTTTTATGCCATTCCATCATTCTTTTTTTCGTATCCATCGGTATAGTGACCTGAATACGTCCAAACCGTCCTCTTTTTGTTGTAATAATTTTTTCTTCCATAAACTCACCTTTTTATTTCCGTTTTCGCCGTCAGTCCTCCGAAAGCCTACACCGCTCGCAATCCTTATCAAGGCTTCCTGGCTTGTGCCGCTTCGCTCACCAGCTTTGACAAGGAACCTTTGCTCGCAGTGTAAAGAGCGGCTTCGGACAGACGGCTTAGACTG
>SDBT01006147.1_pt1 | contig 19988 bp, 37 predicted proteins | sample 2277101 | NCBI WGS metagenome assembly SDBT01 (sample SAMN10404973, study PRJNA504765) | marine sediment metagenome | isolation source: marine sediment core GS10_PC15, 103 cmbsf | place: Arctic Ocean: Southern Knipovich Ridge | collected 2010 | reverse complement strand
GTTTCGAGCGCCGGTTCTGGAAGCACCTGGACGCGGCGTAGGCACCCCCCCAGCCGGCGCACGGATGCGCCGGTTCTGGGGTGTCTACTTTGGCACCGGCAAGCCCTGGAGTGAGCGAATGACCAAGCAAGAAGCACAAGCGGAAGCCCTAGCCCGCGTGGAACAGAGCGACAGCTTCGCCAACTTCCCCGCGATCTACGAGGGGTTCATGGCGCGCGGCATCGCGGAGTCCGACATCGAGCCCCGCGTGAACGTCCTCACCTATCGCGCATGGCAGGCGAAGGGTCGCCAAGTCATACGCGGCGAGCATGGCGTGAAGGTCCAGACCTGGATCACCATCGAGGCCGGCACCGACCCCACTACGGGCGAGCGCCACGACGGTTACAAGAAGCCCAAGACCGCCACCGTTTTCCACGTCACCCAGACCAAAGAGGCGGACTAGCTTTGCGGCTTCCCGTTCACATCGAACGCCAGCGGCTACTCGCCGTCGTCACCCTGTACGACGGCGAGCGGCCCGTGGCCGTCACCACGATGGACCGGCACACCCAGGCGAGTGATCGCCCGGTGCGCCGGTTCATCGCCCGCTACCATCGGCACCCCTGGAAAGAGGACAGCCAGCCATGATCCAGATCCTTATCCGCGACCGTTTCAGCTTCAAACCAGTCGAGCACCACGAAGCCGCGAGCCGGGGCGAAGCCGCCGCGCTAGTGCGGCGCGTACTCGCGCAATGGATGAATCCCGGCGACCGGCTAGATTGGGAGTTCCACCCGCCCGGCTGGTCACACGATCCCAAGCCGCCGACGTTCATATACATCGAATCCGCAGAGGGCGAGGACTTGGACGTGTACGCAGAAATCAGCGAGGCAACGAAATGAGCAGCAAAACCCACCGCTTGACCCTGTACCGGGTCACTCGCGCCTACCTTGAGACCAAGGACAACCCCGACGGCACGGCTTACGAAGTCAAGCAAGTCGCCAACAGCATCGCGCCCGCCGTGGGCGATCTGCTCACCCCCGAGAAGGCCGATCACTACGCACAGTCTGAGAATTGGGAGGTCACGTTCAAGTAGCCACCCGCCAGCCGGCGCACGGACGCGCCGGTTGTGGGGTGCCCACTTTGGCGGCATCGACACAACTGGAGCGAACAGACTATGAATACCGAGCGATTGACCTATCTGCAAGATGTCGTTTTCCCTCATGTGGAGACCATGCCGACCGTCCGCCGTTGGAACAGTGGCGAGTTAAAGGACGATACAGCGGTGCTGGACTTCGGCAGCTACATTGACAACGCCCGCGCGAACGGGAAGCCGGTGTCCAAGAAATACGATTGTGGGGTACGCGGTTGCCTCGCCGGCTGGTATCGGATGCTGGCGCAAGAGGATGATCGGATCGGGGAGGACGATCTAAACGGCTTCGTGCTGACCGAACTGGCGGAGCACTTCGGCATCGCGTACGACGACGCGGCGGCCTTGTTCGCCGGAATGGGCGGCGGGATCGAGGGTGAGATAAACACCATCGACCGCGACAACGACGGCACCAAGGTCACACTGGCGGCCCGGAAAATCTACCTGGAGGACTTGCTCGCGCAAGCGTAGGCAGCTACAGCCGGCCCACGGACGGGCCGGCTGACTGGTGCCCACACTTCGGCGGCATCGACAACCAAGAGCGAGCAAACCATGAACGACGAACAAGAACGCACCCGGATACTTCGGAAGATCCGCGCCTGCTTTGCACGGGCAGACGAGGCCCGCAACGAGAGCGAACACGAAAGAGCGGTTGCCCTCCGTCAAGGAAACGCGCTCATGGACAAGTACGGGATCGAAGTGCTGGAGCTAGGCGAGACCGACGAGCTTGGGGAGCGCGGGCAGGATGGCGTCCAGACCGGGCGCACGATCTGGAAGGCCGCGGTGATCGACGCCATCGGCAGGCTCTACGGCTGCAAGGTCTACCGCACCCACGACGAGCGAGGGAAGCGCGTGACCATGATCGTGGGACGCGAGCATTTCCGGCATGTGGTGGCCGATATGGCGCGTTATGTGACCGCCAGCATTGCCCGGGAGGCCGCGTTCCAGCGGGCCAGCCAATCGGAAACGCAGCGATTCGTGAACTCGTTTTGTGTCGGCGCCTCCAGTGCGGTGCATGTCCAGGTGCGGCAAATTCTGGAAGCGCGGAAGCGCGGCGAGACCGCTCAAGTCTCGGATTCCAAGGCTATGGTCTTGGTCGACTTTTACAAGAACGAGATCGCGCTGAATATTGATTGGTTGCGCGGGATTGGTGTACGCCTCAACAGCCGCAGCGGCTCGCGGGCATCCGATTCGCGCGGCTACCACGCCGGCAAGGACTACGGTAAAGGGATCGGGTTGAACGATCAACTTGGGCGCGGGGCGAGTGGTGGCATGAAGCGACTAGGCAACGGCTAGGCAACGGCTAGGCAACGGCTAGGCTGACCGCCAATGCGCTCGCAGGGACGCGAGCGCATTCACGGCAATCCTGCCGATAGGAGTGAGCAATATGGAACGCGAAAACCTGGAATACCTCCGCGATGTCGTGATCCCTTTCGTAACGACCATGCCGACGTGGGAGGAATGGCTGGCCCCCGACTCCGACTTACCTTCGGATAGCGCCGTGCTCAATTTCCGTGATTTCCAAGACCACCACCGCGCAACCGACAAGCCCATCACGGACGCTTTCGAGTGCGGGCTGGAAGGGTGCTTGGCCGGCTGGTATCGGTGGCTCGCCATTCAGGATCGACGGATCGAGGATTGGGAAGTGGCCGACTTCAATTACGACGATCTCGGGAAGCACTTTGGCATCAGTAGTGAGGAGGCGATGCTGTTGTTCTCGTCCGGTGGCGCCGGTATCGAGTTCGCGCGGGACACAACGCCCCCCGCGACCCGTGCCGTGCTGGAGGCGCGGGCGCGGTACCTGGATACCTTGCTGGAAGCGTAGGCAGCTAGCGATTCGAGAATCCCACCGGGAAGGCGTATACTTGTCGGTGGGATTCTCTGTAGGAGCGAGCACCCCATGAATGACCGATTTCAGAAGCTCCAGCGTGCGGTGCCGACCCTGACCAGGGCGACGACCACGGCGCTGGAGGACGCAGGCTTGCCCCCCGAGCGCCAGTGCCTCATCTATGCCCTGGTTGCTGGGATGGCGGTTTCCCATTTCTATGGGCAGAACGCGCCACTTGTCCAGGCGGGCAACCGGGAGATCATTGTCGCTGACGTTGACAATCCCCTCGGGCCGCTGGCGCTGGACTATGGCGAGGACGACGATCTCTCGCTTGAGACCGGATGGGCGCATATCTGGATCGTAATCCGTCCCGGCAAGGGCCTCGATGATTACTGGTTTCTTGACCTTGCCGCCGTCCATGTGCCGAAGCTCGCCGCGCTGAATGATCTCAAATGTGAGATCCCCGGTGCGCCATTTTTAGGCGCGAAGGACAGTATCGGCCTCACCAAACCCTACCGGCTAGGGCAAGTGCGCTACACCGCGAGCGAACCACTGACTAACCAGCTCGTTGAACAGCTCACCACCCGGCACTACGAGGAATCAATGCGTATGGCCGGCGAGACATGGGTGCGCGTGCGGGACGGCCACGGAGGGATTCTCTGATGCCCTGGCTAGGCGACGGAACATGGTGCGCCGACCCGCAATTGGCGCGGGACATTGTTCACGGGCGCACCCACTACCGGCCCTGGTCGGGCGACTTGACGACGGCAACACCAAGACAATCCCGAGGAGCGAGCACAATGACTAGAGCGGAACAGAAAAAGCTACTCCGCACATTCACAAGGCAAGTTACAGACACGCTAATTGCGCGTGCCGACCAATGGCCCGAGGAATGGGACGGCCACGATCTACGAGAATTGGTCGCTTATGCTTTTAATTTCGAGCGGACAAATCTGATGCGAGAAAATCGCAAGCGCCGACAAGCCTGTAAGAATGACATCCTTGTGAACAATCTTTACTAGCTACATAGGAGCGAGCAATGAACGACCACAACCGAACCGTAACAGAAGCCGCACAAGCGGCGTGGAATGGGATGGACGACAACGCGAAGCACGGGATTCGTTTCGGCCTATTTCCCGCCGACCTGATGCGCGAGCTTGAAACGCAAGGATTCAAGTCCCCAGAAATCAGTCTTGCGCTGATCGATTGCGCGAAGCGTGACGGAGGGATGCGGGCGTAGGCGTGCGGCTAATGCGCTCGCAGGGACGCGAGCGCATTGACGGCAACCCTGCCAACAAAGGAGCGAGTAATGTCAGACACCGATCTATTTGCAGAATGCGCGCGGCTTATGGGCGAATTTTCCGAAGAAAACGACCCTGAGTTGACGGACGCATACAAGTCTATCGAGCAAGCCAATCGAGAATCGCAAACGAAGGAGGTCGCTGCTGCTATGCGTGTGCCAGATGATAATGTGTCCGGGCTTGAAATCAGCAAAGTCTTAACGATCAGCACGGGTCATATAACCAGACGTACGGCAGAGTTGATGGACGCAAAAGAAATCAATCTCCCCGTCCATTATCAATGGGGAGAGTACGGTTGGATCATCTGGACGGGTCGAGAAGATTATGAGTTTGACGAGACTCCAGATGATCTTCTGTTGTGCATCATGTTTGCCAAAGATAAGGGTTGCCGTTATTTACTTCTTGACCGTGACGGCGACCGCATTGATGAATTGCCAGATTATGACTGGTAACAGGAGCGAGCGAATGAAAGCAAAGTATGACAGTGACAATGAGTGGGCCGCTGATCGGATGAAGTATTTGATTGGTTGCGAGCTGACCAATGTGGTTGTGGTGCGCGAAGACGGACGCGACTTCACCGGACTCACCTTTCTCAGCGATTCGGAGCATGGCCGGGATTGGACGGTGTGGGTGCAAAGTGACCCGGAAGGTAACGACGGTGGATTTCTGCAACTTCAAGCGAATAATGAAGCGGCCGAAGAAGTCATGGAGGAAATGCAGCGTGACCAGGAAATAGCACGCAAGGCCGATTGACCCCCTACCCTAACCCCTTGGGTCGGAATTAAATCGCGCAGGAGCGATCCTGCGCGTTCCGATTGGTAACAAACAGGAGCGAGTGAGCGAATGAGACCGAGCGAACTACAAATGAGGCGGCGCGATGGAGAGGAGCTTCGCCAAGAAGCACTCGATAACCTTGTGATTGATACGGCGCTCGCAAGCGCCTCCAACGTCAACAACAGCGGCGAAGCCGGCCAAAGAGAATGGTTGCTTGAGCAGGGCTGGAAGGAAAGGGAGCTGAACATGGCCATCGAGGTATTGATGGAGCCGGAGAAGTGAGCGGCTACGTCATGTGCATGGGGCCGTGCCTTATGTGCAAAAACATTTTCAGCTTCAACCCGCACCGGGTTCCGTCGTTTCGAGTCAAAGATGAACGCGAACCGATCTGCGAGTCCTGCATGAAACGCATCAACGAAGTGCGCCAGGAGCGCGGGCAAGATCCCTTCCCGATCAACCCCGACGCTTACGAGGCGTTACCGGAGGAAGAACTATGACGAGACACACTATTGGTGAAATCGGCGTCGACGCCGGAAGAATTTGGATTGGCGACCCGTGCTACATCCTGCACAAAGACCCGCCACCAAAATCAATCGGGAAATCATGGAGCGAGTTTTGTCAAGCGATCCATAACGATCCTGACGACTGGGTAACACAGTTCGCTTTCGACGCAGGCCATAATGGTTTGGGGATCTGTGTCAACACCGGCGGGGACGGGGTATTCCCGGTATACGTTGACCGTGACGCGAATAACCAGATTGTTCGTATCGTAATCGAATTAGATGAACCTTACGACGATTTTTTAGAGGAGGATCTATGAGCAGTTTGGACGATATATGGCGGGCCAACCGAGTGACCCGCAAAGACTACGAGGAGAAATGCGCCGAGCACGGATGGACGCCCGCAAACGATGACGAACTCGGTGGCTATGGCGACAAATACGGCGATTGGGATCATTTGTCGCCGAACCGCGAGCGTAAGCTGCGTCAGATTCGGTGGTACACGGTGAAAGAACAACAACCCGAACCGCCGCCCGTTTTGCAGCCACGGCACGTACCACGCATGGAAGGACAGCTATGGCAAGAATGTGAACGGTGCGGGCGCGAGCCTTCCTATCTGCCGCTTGAGCTTTGTGAACAATGTTGGCCAAAGGAGTGAGCAATATGAAACGTAATATAGATGACGTGAAACTCAACTACCGCCGCGAATTGCGCAAACTCGGCTATGACGCGGAGCGCGGGGGGTTCGTCGGGACTTGTGACGACCGTGCCGACCGTTGGTACGTCTACGAGATCCCTGATCAGCGCACCACGATTGATCGACGTGGCCCAGGCTTTGCCACATTAGAGCAAGCATATACCGCCACGCGACTTGAGTGGGATTCGACTCAATACTACGGGTTAGCTGGTAACTAAGGAGCGAGCAACATGAACGAGCTACCACTGATTATCATTATCGGAAGCATGGGGATGTCCGTCTGCATCAGTTTGTTTAGTGTCGGCAAAGCCCTTCTCAGTATCCGTAACGAGATCGTAAGACTTACCGTATCCATCGACCGCATGAAGGTCGCCATTGAACAGCAGGGCGACTTCAAACGAAACATTTTGAGTCACTGAAACACAAAGAAAAGGAGCGAGCAATGATAGAAGAATTTATAGAGAAGCATCCGGTGTTGGTATGGATCGCGCTGATCGTCGCCATCACCCGCATGTTGGGGTGGTGGTAATGCGGGTCGCGTTCTATGTCAGGGTCTCCACCGACAGGCAGACCGTGGCCAACCAACTCGATGTCTTACATAAGGTGGCAGAGCTCAAGGACTGGAACGTAGTCGCCGTATTGCAGGACGTTGGTATCTCAGGCGCCAAGGGGCGCGAGGAACGTCCAGGCTTCGAGGAGTTGCACCGCATGATCGCGAGTCGGGAGATCGACCTTGTCGCTGTGTGGGCGCTCGATAGGCTCGGGCGTAGCCTGCTCCACCTGGCCGTGTTCCTCGAGCTGCTCAAAAAAAAGGGGGTGGGGCTATATCTGCATCAGCATGCGATAGACACGACGACGCCGGGGGGGCAGATGGTTTTTGGCATGATGTCGGTCGTCGCCGAGTTTGAACGCGAGCTGACGAAACAGCGCATTATCGCTGGCATCGAACGGTGCAAGAAAGCCGGCAAAACCGGGCCCGGCAAAAGGTGGTTCGGGCGTCCCCTCACCGATCCGGAAGTGGTGGGCAACATTCGGATTCTGCTCGCCCAGGGCGTCGGTAAACGCAAGATCGCCAAGAAGCTCGGCGTGGGCGTGAGCGTGGTGCAAAGGATCGCGAAATCCTCGAACATTCCTCTAAGCATCCTCGGAGAATCCCATGACAAAACCTAAAATGGGGCGTCCCACCAAGTACGGCGACGATCCCGCACCGAACGTAACGATCACCATGCCCCTCGCCCTGGAGAGGGCATTGAGCCACGAAGCGAAGCTGCGCGGCATGTCACGATCCGCCATGGCGTGCAAGGTTCTGCTCGTCGGGATGCGGCGCTTGGCGGCGCGCGGGATCGTGGCGCCATTGCCCGACAGCGTGAAGGAACATTTGCGCATGGATGCGCGACCTGGGGGGAAGTAGTCGGATTTAATTCGACTTAACTCGACCTAATTCGGCTTAACTCGGAGTAGATCCGGATTCAGTCCGACCAGATCCGGATCGATCCGGATCGATCCGGATTGATCCGGATTTACTTGATTTGGGTCTGCAAGACTTTGAGTTTGTCGTCGTAATCCTGGGCCCGCCGGATGTCGTCCAGTAGCCGCGCGATGGTCTCGGTATCGTCGGGATAGGTAGCGCCCGCGCGCTGCCGGGACCGGATCGCTTCGAGCTGCGCCCGCTTGTCTTCTAACTTAACGTCGTTGATGGTGGTGTTGATCGCCACGCTCTGCGAATTGAAGACCCGTTTAACGTCTTCGGCGTGAGCGAAGTAGGTATCGGTGAACAGCCAGCCGCCCAGCACCAGGCCCGCGAGAGTGACGACACTCACGACGCTGGTGATAGTAATTTGCTTCGCGGTCGCCGACATCGGCGTTATTCTCCGCGATTCGCGGCGTCACGAATAGCTTGGATCTCGTCGGAGTTCGCTTGCAGGGTGAGCAGGAGCTCGTCCCACTCTGTCGGGGTCGGGTCGCGGCCTTGGTCAGCCATCTGCACCAGGCGGTCGCGGGTCTCTTGGAGGCTCGCGATCACCGCCGGCGCGGCTTCGACCATCAGCAGGAGCACATCGGCCAGCTTGATGAGGCCGAGAATGGTGGTGCCGGCGAGGGCCATGGCGATCTCCTATGGGGCTTGGGCTTGGACTATCTGAGTGGAGAGAGCCGCCAGGGCCACCCGTGCAGCCCGTGACGCGGTCGCAGCCAGCGCCAGGCCATTGGTGCAGGCCACCGACGCGGTATCGGCCTCACAAGCGGTTGTGGAGGCTCTCACGGCCGCCACGGCGGTCGTGATGACAGTATTGGCGTGTTGATCGGCATCGGCCAGGACATTGACCACCGAGAGTTCCTTACACCCGACCACCAGGGTCGCGGTGCAGGTGTCTTGACGCAAGTAGCGCAGGACGGCGGCTTGGGCCAGGGCGTAGTGATCGGCGATCTCGTACATCCGGGCTTGCGGCGTGAGCTTGTCCCGCTGCTCCGTGGTCAGGCCGCCGGCACAGCCGACGACCACGACCAGGGAGAGAAGGACGAGCCATCCAGCCGGGTTGGCTCGCCAGGTCTTCATGCCTTGTTGGGCCACAGCCAGGTGGCCAGCCCCGTGATGCCTGCACCCAGCAGGGTCACGACGATGTTGGTGAGCATGGCGCCTTCTTCGACGCTAAGGAAACCGCTACCAACCAGAAAAGTGACGCCGGTGCCGATAGCGGCAACGATCATCTTGTCTACGCTGGAGAACATACTGTTATCCTCATTGCGAGCATAAATTCACTCTGACGAGAGTGTAGTCAGACTCCAACGACGTGCAAGGTCTTGCCGGCCGCCGGGTTGATGCCAGCGATGGTTGGATTGACGAATCGGAGCTGCAAGGTGTTGTCGGCAGTACCAATCCCCACGGATTCCATGATAAGGCCGGTGTCCAATGCGACGACATGGCAGAGGTAAAAGCGATTGATCTTCACGCCTTGGACAGTGAAGGTCTCCTCAAGCGTGCTGATCGTGGGGACGTTGGAAATATTGATCAGCACATCGCGGCTGAATATCGCCTTGATGGTGTGTTGCAGGGCCATTCGGACACCTCATTGAGTTTGGGTTTTGCGAGGTTAGCGGGAACCGGGAACCTTCTTGGTGGTCTTCGGCTTCGGCGGATGAAAGGGTTTACCACTGCCGCGCTTGACGTTCTTTCGCGGCTTGACGTGGCTGCGGGGGTGCTTGGACATGAATGTCTCCTGTTTCGCTAGGTTTTGCCGCCGAACGAGGCTGCGGTGAGAAAATCGCCGTCGTCTTCCTCCTCATCGGGCCTCACGCCAGCGAGTTGATCCAGTTCAGCCCCGGCGAACTTTGCAGAGAGTAGCTTTTTGTCCTCGTCGCTCAGTGTGGGGATTCGGTAGCCGGTAGCCCGCTCGCCGGTCTGTCCGACCACTACCACGGAATCGCGTTTCGTGGGTGCCATGGATCAGCTCCTTTTCCGTTTCGTGGGTGAGCCGCCGGCGCGAGCGCCGAAAAAGCCTTTCTGGCGCTTGGTCAAAGATTTGCCCCGCACGGCACCGTGGCGCAGGATTTTCTTCGCCTTTTTCCGGGTCAGGCTGGCCATGGGATCATCATAGCTCTAGGGACAGGCGTTGCAACCGGCGCCTTTCCCAAAAATACCGGACCCAGGCTTCCACCTGGGCGAGCAGATCCCAGTCGTACTCGAGCAGCGCGAGAGCCGCGCGGCGGTCGGCCAGGGTCGGCAGCTTGAAGATGACGGCGGCGAACTGACGCGGACGGGCCGGATGGATCCAGGGCTTGCCGGTCTCCAGATCGGTGTAGCAGCAGTCAAAGATAGACTGTGTAACTTTCATCGTTTCCTGGCGCGCGTTGTCTTGGCACGTTTCACGGCGCGGACCTGGCTGGCTGTTCGCTTGGCCTGGGGCCCGCCGGTCACGGGACTCACCGTGCGCTTGCGACCGAATTTATCCGTCTGCCGGCCGGCTTTGAAATTCTTGGATCGAATCTTGGCTTGATGGACGGCCTCGCGCTCTGTCTTGAACGTCCCACCGAGCTGCTTGCCCCGGTTGGGGCCCGCATCATCGAAGTTGGCAAACCGCCCGCCTTTCACTGGTCGCGTAATGCTTTTTTCGTGTCCCATATCGACCTCCTAGCGTTTCTTGCTCGTCACAGTGCCGGTGAACACCATTGCTGGCTTACGCTGGTAGGCCCGCCAAATCTTGAATCGCACTTTCAACCGTTTTATCAGGGTAAGTGGATGCCGTAGGGAGAGTGGATCCTGTATCGAAATCGGCGGTTTAACGTGTCCCATACCTACCTCCTATTTCTTGCGCTGCGCGGCCCGGTGCGCCTTCGGCGTGCGAAAGCCGGCAGTCTGGGCGTTGACGATCCGGTCCACGCGGGTTTCACGCGCGATGCGCCGCGGGCGGGCTTTCGGCGCCGCCGGCGCGGCTCGGGCCGGCTGGTGGATCTTGTTGGCGGCGGTGCGGGCCGCGTTCACCCGTTTCTGCGCGGTGGCGGTCTTGGCGGCCTTGGCGCGCTGCTTGGCCTGGCGCTGCGCCTTGGTCTGGGCGAGGGACGTGTTGATTTTAGCCATCGGGAGGTGCTCCGTAGTGCTCGTAAACCCACTCGCCTTTTTTCCGTTCGGTGACGGCGACGAAATGCAGCCAGGGATAGAGATCCGCGCAAGCCTTAAATTTCACCCGCGCATCGTCCTCCCAGAAACCCTTGACCTCAACGATTTCAAAGCGGCTGGGGTAAATCAGCAGGAAGTCGGGGCAGTACCAGGTGCGCTTCGCTAAGCGGAATTTGAGCGCCTCGAATCTGTAGTCCATGATCTCGCGGCCGGCTTTGAGGAGCTCGAGTGTGGCTGCGTAGCGCGCCTCGAGCTGCGTCATTTTCTGAACGCCCTCGGGATGCACCGGGATCAAGTTGTGCCCCCGGTGGGTCGTTTTCGTAAACCGTTGATGCTCGTTGAGAAAATCGTCCCACTCACCGCGTTGGCGTTTTCCCCGATAGGATGGCATGTGCTTCCTTGAGACTCTTTTCCACCAGCGCCCGGTTGGCCCAAGGCTTGGGCAGACGCCCCTGCGCCGGCAAGCTCGGCTCCGGTCGGCAATACTGTCGAAAGGATGGCAAATTGGGCGGGAATTCGCTAGGCGTGTCGAGGCACCGTTCGATCCCGTGGAGCAGATCCTCCCAGGTGAAGCCCTGCAACCCCACCAGCCACATGCCGCCATCGTGCTGGCCATAATTGGTCTCCCAAGTCATCCCGTAGATTTCCGCCATGCAGACCCAGAGCCGGTCGATGTCGTCGACGGTCAGGCTGTCAGGCTTCCTCGGGCCAGTCGTCGGAGAGGGTGGGGCATTTGAGGGGGGTAACGGTGGCGCCGCTCTTGGGCTTGAAGGCGCCGGGGTTGGCGCGCTTGATCCGGTCTTGGGTGGATTCAGGTCCGCGGCGATGTCCTTGACGTTCTTCATCAGTGGCCTCCTCGATCGGATCGTTCCAGCGACGTTGGTTGATGTAGGTGGCGAGGTGCGGAATGGCGCCGCGAAGCCAGTCCACGTCTTTCGCCTGGCGCTCGATGACATCGGCGACGATGGTGTCGGCGATAGCGTCGCAATGGTGCCGCGCCCAATACTCCCGGGCTTTGGTCAGGTTCTTTTTCCGGTGTTTCGGGTACGCATCGCTCACGTCCTTGAACCGCCCCAGCGTCCCTCCAGCGGAGGGCGCCTTCTTATGCTTGTTCGTATCCTTGTTACTTCTCTTGTTACTTCTCTTGTTACTTGTGGATGTCCGCCGGACGTCCGGCGGATGGTGGCCACCGTTGGCCAACGAGTCGTAATCGGTCGGTAAAGGGTAGCGATAATGCGGCTTCCAGGGGTATTGGTGTTTCGCCCAGCCGGTCACTATCCAGTAGAGCGCCCCGTCGGCCTCGTATTTCCACACCAGGGCGGCGTCAATCATTTCTTGTACCCGCTGCGCCATGATTTCGGGCGTCACCTCGGGGCGACCGGCGGCTATTTCCAGCGTCAAACGCAGGGGATCGGCGGGGTGGATCCCGTGACAGTCGCAAAAATTCCAGAGTCCAATGAAGGCCAGGGCGGCGCCCTCGGAGAGTTCGGTGATCTGCGGCGATGTCCAGAAATCCGGTTTGAGCGAACGGCTGCGCGCCATGTGAAGGCCCTCCCTACTGTGCCGACACGAATAGTCTAGGTGGATGGGTCGAAAATACCTTGGGTGTGGAATCGAACGGACGGGAAAGCGTGGATCGGAGGCGGGCTGGAGCGAGCATGTTCGCCGAAAATCGAAAAGCGGCTACCGTTATGGCAGGTTCCGATGGCGAGGAATCTCACCCGCCCCGATCCACAGTTACCTTTTACCATCATTCAATCCGAAGCGAAATATTCGGCGTAGCGCCGTCCAGGCCGAGTACGGTTTGCCAAACACATCCGGGCGTAGTGCATAGCGCGTGACGGCGCCCTCGGTGGCCCGCTCAATCGGGATGCAGGCGCGTTCCGGGGCCCGCCCGGCGCGTACCCAGTAGCTCACGGTTTGCTGGCTCTCGGCCAAGGCGCTCGCCATGCGCGCCTGATTGCCGAAATAGGCCACAGCCTGCATCAGGGCGTGATGGGCCTCTTTTTCCTGCACGGTCATGGCCGGGCAGATTAGCCCGAACAAAGCCCTTTGACAAGATTCAAAGCCTTTTGTAGCATCGGGATTATCCCTGTTGGAGCACGACTATGCCTTTGACCGAAGCGCAGAAAGAGGCCCGACTGCACGGCCTCGGTGGATCCGACATGGCCACCATCCTGGGCCTCAATCCTTTCCAACAAGCCCACGAGTTGTGTCTCGTCAAGATGGGCGCCATGGAGGCGCCGGATTTGAGCGAGAAGGATACCGTCCTGTTCGGCCACTTGCTCGAAGATCCGATTGCGGAGCTCTACACCGCCCGCACCGGCAAGAAGGTGCGCCGGGTGAACGTGACCAAGCACCACAAAGACCACCCCTTCTTGATGGCCCACGCGGATCGCGACGTGGTCGGCGAGCGCAGGGGCCTAGAGATCAAGAATGTCGGATTCCGCATGGCGGGCCTGTGGGGTGAGGACGGTAGCGCCGATGTCGCCGAGTATTACATTCCCCAGCCCATGCACTATATGTTGGTGTTCGATTACCAGTTCTGGGATGTCGCGGCCATGATCGGCGGCCAGGAGTGCCGGATCTACCACTTACAGCGCGATCCGGAGTGGGACGAGTTGCTCATCGACACCGCCAATGAGTTCTGGCAGCGGGTCGAGAACGACGATCCCCCCGCCATGGACTACCAGCACGCCACCGCCAAGGAGCTGCTGCAGAAACTCTACAGCAAGACCGACGGCACGGTTATCACCTTCCCCGACGAGTTGTGGCACTGGCATAAAGTCTGGCAAGACGCCGCCAAGACGCGCCTGGAAATGGAGAAGGTCATCGAAGCGTGTCGGGCTCGATTCCTCGACGTGATGCGTGATTCGAGCGTCGGGCTCTTGCGCGATGGCACGGGGTACGTCCGCAAGGGCGTGAAGGTCAAGGCACACACCGTCGAGGCCAATGAGTACATGAGCATGAAGCACTCCAAGAAACCCCCCACCGTCAAACTGGAGACCATCGAGGGAGGATGAAATGAACGTCAACCTGATCAAGATGCCACGCACCAAGGCACGCGAGGCCTTTCTCGAATACCGCAACGCTGTGCGGGCGCGACACGACGAGGAAGACGAGGCGCTGATGCGTGGCTACCGCGCCATGAGCCAAGGCCACCAGCTCCTCGATGTCGGACAAGCCATTCACGATGCCCCCGTTGACGCGGACGGCCGCGTCTGTCTCGGCCTTTGCCGCGCGGATCAGAAATACGTCTACGCCACGCACTGGAACAACGGTGTCACGTTCTATTGGGGCCCGGCGCGCTCGCATTGGAGTGGGCTTAACCACCGAGCGACGCGCAGCCAATTACGCTTTGCCTGCCCCGGGGTCAAACTCGGAACCCGTGACGCCCGCGGCGTGGTGCCGGCCATCCCGCCGCGTTTGCGCCCGCACGGTAAGCTCGCGCGCTTCCACATTCTCTGGGAAATCGAAGACTGGCAGGATGTCCCCGGTGATCCGCTGCTGTTGCGCCATCTGCAGGGCACGCTGTACGCCGTGCTGGCGCAATGGGATCTGACCAAGCTGGAGCAGGCGGTGCTGCGCGGCCTGCGACCACTCACCAACTGATCGAGGTATCACTATGAGCAAACCCGCTACCGAAATGACGCCCCAAGAGAACCAGGGCCTTCAACTCAAGGTGCCGGAGAACCTGGATGAACGGTTCACCATGATCCCCAAGGATTTCCGTGAGGCGATGGAGTTCGCCAAGTTCCTGTCAACAGCGGACATGATCCCCAAAGCCTTCAAGGGCAAGCCGGCCGACATTTTGCTGGCCGTGCAGATGGGTGTCGACGTTGGTCTGAGCCCCCCTCAAGCCCTCCAGAACATCGCCGTCATCAACGGCCGCCCGCTCATGTGGGGCGACGCCGTGCTCGGCGTGTGCCGTGGCTCGGGCGTGTTCGACGGCGAACGCTTCCTCGAGACCCTGCCGACCCACGACAATCCCATCGCCGTCTGCCAAGCCGCCCGCAAAGGCGAGCCGCCGGTGGTGCGGAGCTTCTCCAAGGAGGATGCAGTGAAGGCCAACTTATGGACAAAAGAAGGACCGTGGCAAACTTACCCCATGCGCATGCTGCAAATGCGTGCCCGCGCGTTTACGCTCCGGGATGCCTTCCCCGATGTCTTGAAAGGGATCAAGATTCGTGAGGATTACATGGGCGTCCCCGCGCAAGACGAGCGGGTAGTGAGCAATGTCTCCGATGCGGCCCTGGAGGCGCCCGACGCCGCCAGCCGCGCCAAGGCCAAGGTCAAGGCCAAGAAAGCCACCGCCGAGGAAGATAAGGAATTCGAGGCCATCATGTCCAGCATCGAGGGCGCCACCGATCTGGAGGTGCTCAAGGCGCTCGGCGAGCACGCCCGCGGGGTCATCAAGGATAAGACCAAGAAGACCCTCGCCCGCGAAGCCTGGAGTAAGCGCCGGGATACGCTGTCGGCAGCACAGAGCCCCGGGCCTGACGAGTCTAACGTCCTGCAGAAATTCAAGGACGCGAAGACCCAGGACGACTTTGACCTGGCGTCGGATCTGATGCTCAGCCTGCCGAATAAAGAGGTTGCCGAGATCGCGCGCAAGGATGCGTCCGAGCGGCTGGGCCTCGAATGAGCAACGGCGACTACCAGGCCCTCGTGGACTACCTGCACGGCAACGGCTGGCCGATCTGCGAAGCCCAGGTGGAGGCCGTCCAGATCAAGGCCAAGGCGACCAAGATTACACTTCTTGTTGAAGGAGACCCCGATCTGCACGCCCTGGCGGACGCCGCCGGGGGGACTGTGCTACTCGTGGTCTACACCCCGTTGGGGAAGCCCGGCGCCGGGGACGAACAAGCTGATTTGTTCGTCGCCGGCCAAGAGGACCGCTCAGAGAAGCCTTCCGTCGCCCCGGCGCCGGCATTTAATCCCAGCACCGATTTACCCCCCGATGACGATCTGACGCGCTACGAGAATCCCATCGCGGACGAAGAAGAGAACGGGATCTTCAATGAGACCCCGGATAAGCCACCGTGGCAATAGGTTGTTTTCGGTAGGGAACTCCGTATAGTGCCGCCCTCAACTGCCCCACCCCCCCCGAGGGCAGATCTTCCCGGCGGTTAGTCGCCCTCCCTCGACTAGCCGCTTTTTTTCTTACAGCGCGCCGGCGGCGCGGGCCCGTTTCAGATTCCGTGTCAGAAGACGCTGGCGCTGGCGCCGCAAGGCGTTGATGCGCGCCCGTTTGCGTTCTGACGACATCGTCCGACTGCGGTCGATCACCAGAATCCGATCCTGGATGCTGCTGAGTTGGCGCTGAGTCCGCACCAGGCCCTTGCGCTGCGCGAGCAGCGCCCGGTTCTTCCGGAAAATCGCCTGTGCCCGGCCCGCCTCGCCGCGCTCCCGGGCTTCCCGGATGGTGTTGAAAGTTTGCTGCGCGTCTTTCAACACTTGGAAGTAGACCTCGGCGGGCGCGGTGTGGCGCTGGGGGGCCTCGCGCACCCAGCGGCCCATGAACGGCCAGTCTTGGAGTTGCGGGGACGGCTTCGGCGGCTCGCCGATGGCCGGGCGGGTGAGCAGCAAGTCGACCGTGCCGAGTACCGCCGCCCCGAACCAGCCCCAATACCCCTGCACCAGATGCTCAATCTGCACCGGGCTCATTTCGATCTGTTCCCAGGCCATGGTGTTGTAGATCCGGGAGAGCAGCACCGAGGTCTCGCGGGTGTAGATCCGCCGGCGCTCCTCGGGCGGCAGGTTCTTCATGGACAGCGACTCGATGGGCCGGTTGGTAAAGAAGTTCTTGTTGCCCCAGAGCTCCACCACCGGCAACGCCGCCTGGGGAATGGGGTTGAAGGCGAAGGTCTGGCCTATCGCAAACTTCATCCGGTCGAAAAAGAGCTCGGCGTGGGCGTCCTTGTTGACCACTTGCTCCGCCAGCCGCTCGGCGATGGTGCCGATGACGCCGAGCTCGAAGGGGCGCGGGATGCGAAAGAGGATCCCGTCCGGGCCGCGGACGAAGTGGTAGGTGTCCCGCTCCCACTGTTCGGTCTGCTTGTACTCGTCGTCGTCTTTGATCAAGAGGTACAGCCCGAGGGAGGCGAGCACGTAGGTGCCGGTGACAGCGAGAAACTGCGCGCGTTGCTTGGGATCCATGGCGCCGCGCCCGAAGCGATCGATCCCTTGTAAACGAGCCGAGAGGAAGGGGATCGTCTGTCCCATGGCACGCACCAAGGGGAACGCGCCGGTGCGCGTGAAGTCGAGCAAATCGCGGGCACCGAAGGAGGCCGCGAGCAAGGTTTTGCCGCGAGCAAGGTCGGTTTCAAATTTGGCCGCGCGGTTCACGTTCTCGCCCCGCACCCCGAGGGCCTGGTACTTGCGCCAAAGATCGCGCAGCGCAACTCCCGGGTTGCTCAAATCGAGGATGGTGTTGCGCTTGACGCCTTTCTTGGTCAGGCGGTTGATGGCCTCCGGATCGCTACCGTGGATGTAGCCCGATTGCTCGAAGAAGCCGCCGGTCGACAAGCCCGCGATGTTGGTGGCGCTGGTCTCGGCGGTGGCTTTCCAACCCTGCACCAGGTTGCGCCAGGGATTCGAGCTGATGCCGGCGATGGCGGCGGCCTGGAAGGAGTCGCGGAACAGGTTGGCGATCTTGAAGTTCGGATTGGCCACGACGATCGCCGTGAACTGGCGCTTCATAAAGCGCATGGCCCGCATGCTGAAATGGTTGAGCCCTTCGTTGTGCAAGCCGACGAGGGATTGCAAGACCATCGCATGGTCTTCCTTGGTGAACCTGCCGCCTTCGGTGGCTTCGTTGAACTGGTACCAGACCTTCTCGCCATTCTCGCGGATGAAGACCGTGTCCCGGCGCTTCTGAGTGAAGGCGCTCACTTTGTCCTCGAGGCGTGTCACGATCCCCATGGCCTCCGCGGTCTGCAACGCGCGGGCCCCGGCGGCGTTCTTCATCCCCGAGCCGAGAAGGTGATGCCAGTTGTCGAACATATTTTGCATCGGGTTGGCAAGGGGATCCTTCGCGCCCTTGAGGCGTCTGACGGCGGTCTGGAACACCAGCCCCGCCGAGGTCTGCGGACCCTTGTTGCCTTCGTCGGTGGTGAGGTCGATGAGATCGCGAAAGAACGGGACATAGAGCCCGTGATCCTTCCAAATCTTGGCATCTTTCTTGCTGATCGTGCCCTGTTGCACGTTCATGTCGACGATGGCGAAGTGAACCTCCATCAGCTCGTCGAGCACGTCCTGGTAAAGCCGCAAACGCGAGCCGCGGGTCGGATCGCCGGCGAGCTCACCATCGGCGTAGGTTAAGAGATCAATGATGTCTTCCCGGTCAAACAACTTCTCCCGACCGTCGTCGAGCAATTGCTGGGCGCGCTGCGCGACGACCCACTTCCACCAGTCCGGGGTCTCCTTGCCCAGCGGCTCCAGGATCTCTTCGACGCCTTTTACGAAGCCCTCCTTGCTGGGCCCCTCGATACGTTCGAGCTCGCGGATGATGCGCCCCTGGTCGTCGGTACCCCGCTCTACGACGCGGGTGCCGACCAGAATCGCGCCGCTTTTCTCCAGCAACGGGATCCCGTACTTCATGATCGCCTCGTGGGCGCTGTTGGCCGAGTTCGACATGGTGGCCAGCATGTGGGCAACGGGATCGGCGAGCAGGTTGTCGTCCTTGAAGGATTGGAACTGATCGAACACGCCCTGGCGCACGCTGCGGTAGTTGAGCTTCTTCATCTTCTCGATGAAGACGGCGACCTTGTCGCGCAGGCTGAGCTTCTCTACCTCGCCGAATCCGCCCTTTTTCGAGACCCTGATTTGCGCTGCCGTATAATCTCGTTCGACGCCAGCGTCGGGGGGCGCCGTGCGGAGCGTGCCGCCAACGCCTGGAACGCCGCCGGCTTCTTGCCGGAGGCGACCGCTTGGTCGAGCAGTTTGGTCAGTTGGCTCAAGGACATCGACTTTTCCACGCCTAACGGTGGGTGTTCGTTGAAACGCTGTACGTATGCGAGCATCGCGCTTTCCAGTGGATTCAAATTTCGCGGGAGTGCCATCGACAAGCTCCTTCATTAGCCGCGCGAACGTCGGCGCAATCCGTTCGATCGTCGCGCGGTGGGTGAAATAATACGCTGCGCCTTGGGCAAAAGCCTCATGCTGAATAAAATGGCGCTGTTTACGCATACCTGACTCCGAGCCCGTAAACGAATCACCCTCGAAGACTAACGCCGGCAAGCGCGCAAATGGATAACCCAGAGCCTTGCCGAGCCCGGCGGTGTCGTTCTCATAGATGCGATAGAGCTCGAGGAGCGCCGGGCCCATCGCCTGATCAGGGACGCTGATGCTAGGGCGAGCAGCGCGACCTTCTTCTGTCGACACATGGATGTCGACACGGCCCTCGTTAAGCGTGAAAAGCGGCGACGACCAACTCTGACTTTTCACGGTGAAGCGGTTGCCGTGGTTGAAGTCGATGGAGTGGCCAATCTCGTGGGCGACGAAGTGCGCCATTACGCGCTGATTGCGTAACAGAATTTGTCGTGTCTCGCCGGCGGGGCGGCCCTCGATGGGAATGTTCGCGACGTCGTCGAGGAGGTCTTCGCGAACCAACACAACACGGTCGACCGGATTAAACCCGGCGTAGGCGGTCCCGGCTTCGGCTTGCGACTCGGCGAGGTATTTATTGACGCCAGTAACCCAGGCGCGCGGCATGCCTCCGTCGATCAGATCGGAAAGCGTTTGCACGAGCGCCTTACGCGCCTGGCGGAATTGGATGTTGAAGCGGCCCTGCTTGACGTTGCCAGTCTTGCCCTGGTCGAACTTCTTGTCGCGCGTGAGCTCGATGCCCAACACCACGCTGTTCGCATTGATCTCGGAGTTGACGGGGAGGGTATAAGCCAGGTTGTCGAACCCGTGGCCACGCGACCACTGGTGCGGCTGGACGGGGGTGCCCTCCATGTCGACGCGCGGCGTGCGCGTACCTTGCGCCCGCGCCTGGGCATCCTCGCCAAGTGCCTTCCGGTCCTTGGGCGTTTTCCCCTTGCGCTGCGAGTTGGGGATACTCACCGGCTTGAAAAGATCCCCTTGTTGCTTCTCGAAGTCCTTGCGTTCCGCCAGGTCGAACAGTGGGCCGGCGGACACCTCGGGCTC
>SDBT01006146.1_pt1 | contig 19992 bp, 21 predicted proteins | sample 2277101 | NCBI WGS metagenome assembly SDBT01 (sample SAMN10404973, study PRJNA504765) | marine sediment metagenome | isolation source: marine sediment core GS10_PC15, 103 cmbsf | place: Arctic Ocean: Southern Knipovich Ridge | collected 2010 | reverse complement strand
TATTTTATTAATCATGGAGAATTTAATTTTGTTACCACTACTAATTATTTATCCATTTATTGTAGGTTTTGGACACATACTTCATAAGTTTTATATAAAAAAGAATAAATTAATCAGTTTTATATTGGCTGGTTTTGTTAACTTTTTTTTTATAATGTTTTATTTTTTAGGGAGAATAGTTGGATTTATCTATAAATAATTTATAAAATAATCTTATAAGATTTTGATTGGATTAAATATGAATAAAATACCTTTTGTCACTGTTATTGTATGTACATACAATGGTGAAAAGTACATAAAGGATTGCCTGGATGCCTTAACCAAACAAGATTATCCTAAAGACAAATATGAAACTATTGTAGTTGATGATGGATCAACCGATAGAACTAATAAAATTGTTTCAGAATATTCAGTAAAAGTAATCAAACACGAGAAAAATCTAGGAATTTGCTCAGCTAGAAATACTGGATTACGGAACGCGAATGGAACAATAGTGGCCTATACCGATGATGATTGTATACCTAAAACAAGTTGGCTAAAAAATTTAATTAAATTTTATACAGATGATGTAATTGCTGTTGGCGGTTTAACCATACCATTTTCCTGCAGCACAATAATGGAAAAATATATGGCGGAAACAGGATATGGAAATCCCGCCCCATTAGAATTCAGAAAAAGTAAAAATCCTTTTTATAGGTTTTATATTTATTTAAAAGATATGTTTTGGCCAATAACCACAAATCAAAAGGATCCTATTCAAGTTGGAAGTATTTATACTTTAAATGCATCATTCATAAAAAAGATACTTGAAGAAGCTGGAGAGTGGGAAGAGGGTCTTGATTTTCAGGAAGACCAGGAAATGAATGATAGACTTAATAAAAAATTTAAAAACAAGAAAATACTATTTACCAAGAAAGCTGTTGTTATTCATAAGCATCGAACATCATTTTTTTATTTTTTAAAACAGACTTTCATAAGAAGTGAAAATACACTGAAGTGTTATCTCAAGTATAATAAAATACCCCCAGTATTTCCATTTCCCCTGTTCATATTATTATTTACTTTTCTTGTAGGATATTTTAATATATTATTAGGGTTTTTCACCTTGATTATATTGCCCCACTTTTTTTATTTGTGGTGGTTAATTAAATTTTTCAGGAAAATTAAGCTTTATTATTTACTGTTTCCTTATATGCAATTTAGTTTAGAACTAGCCAAAATATTAGGAATGCTTAGGGGATTTATTAGATTAAAACTGGAGAAATAAAAATGAATCTAACAAGAAATAAAATCTTTTCTGGAATTTTAATCTTCTGGTTAATTATTATTATTCTAGTCCTTTTAGATATTAAATTCCTCTATTTTAGAGCGATTTTTTCATTTATCTTCTTAATAACAATTCCAGGATTGCTAATTATGTTAATGCTCAGAATTAGAAAAATTGGATTTTGGGAATATTTAGTTTATGCAATTGGTTTAAGTGTCGCTTTTTTGATGTTTGGAGGATTACTTATTAATTACGCTTTGCCATTGGTTGGAATTGGTAAACCACTTTCACTAATTCCTATACTTATTAGCTTGAATGCTTTCCTGTTAGTTTTTTGGATAATTGCCTATAAACGAAATAAAGAAATTTTGTTTGAGGTCAAACTGCCGAAACTTAATGGGCTAAACAAAATCTTTCTTATTATTACAATAATTTTCCCTATTCTAAGTATTTTTGGGGCAATCATTCTCAACAATCACGGCCCAAATTATGTAACTATGTTTATGCTTGGAGGAATTGCTGCTTATGTATTTACTATAGTTTTATTTAGAAAAAAACTTAACCATAATATTTATCCTTGGGCAATTTTGATGTTGAGTATTTCATTGTTACTGATGTACTCTTTGAGATCTTGGTATATTCTAGGTTGGGATATCAATCAGGAGTATTTAGTATTTACATTAACAAATAGTGCTAAATATTGGAGTCAATATGCATCAGGCAGTGCCTATAATTCATGTATAAGTATTACAATCTTACCGACCATTTTCGCTTCTTTTACAAAAATTAATAATGAGTATATCTACAAATTAATTTTTCCCATTTTGTTTTCAATTGTTCCATTAATGATATATTTATCCACCAAAAAATTTCTAAGTGAAGGGTACGCCTTTTTCACTTCGTTTTTTTTTATAAGTCAATCTTGGTTTATTACAGAAATGCCTGCAGAAGCTAGACAAGCAATAGCATTTATTTTTTTGGCTTTAATATTATTGTTAATATTCAACCATGAATTAAATGAGTCCATAAAAGCCTTTTTGTACATTATTCTTGGTATGTCAATAATATTATCTCATTATTCAACTGCTTATGTTTGGCTAGCAACTATGGTGATCTTCTATATCCTAGGTCGTTTATTAAAAATAATTTTTTTAAAGAACTTGAAATTATTTTTTTCATTTAAATATATTCTATTAATGATCTTAGTTACTTTTCTGTGGCAATTTCAACTTAATGTACCGCCAAATAATTTAAGAAGTATACTCTCTACTGCAATTTATGATATTTCAAACATATTTTCTGAAGATTCGATTACCTCAGGATTTAATAGATTAACTTTTAAAAATTTAAATATAAATAATGATCAGAATGTATCCAATAATTACTTAACCATGACTAGGGAATATAAAAACAAGGCATTAATTCTATATCCAGAATCTACGTATCGAGATTATACTCCTAAGGCAGTTTTTCCCGAAGAGTTGAAAAGTCAGGTTCCAATAGAAATAAGCATAGATGTTTTTAACTTGTTAAAAGTAATTAAACTAATTTTAATAGTTATTTTACCTATTATAGGAATATTCCATTTATTTAAAAAGCATTTTTATAAAAAGAATAAAAACAGAGATATCAGTAATCTAAAGAACAGTATTGGAAACTACATATTAATAAGTATCAGTACATTACCGTTAATTGTTCTATTTCTTTTTTTGCCTTCAGTACAAACTGAATATAACCTAACTCGGATGTACCTGCAAGGCTTGTTATCGTTTTCCTTCTTGACTGTACTAGGAGGATGTTATTTATTGTATAAGCTTAGATTGAATAAAATAAGTTACTTCATTTTAGGATTAACTTTAATATTATTTTTTCTATCGTCTACGAGATTAGTTTCTCAGCTAATTGGAGGAAATACGTTTTTATTTTTAAATAATTTCGGAGGAGAATATGATATGTTTTATACTACACAATTGGATGTTAAATCCGCAGAATGGCTAGCTAATAAAAGAGAAGGTAATAGCATGATATATGCAGATGAGCTAGCTGGCTTAAGGCTTACATCATATACATATATCAGGGACGTCACTTTCGATATTTTACCATCAACTATAGATACACGTTCTTATGTGTATCTCAGTCAAACGAATGTTGAAAAGGGAAAAGTATATAAGATTTATAATATTGGTTTATTAGCATATGACACACCAATTGAATTCTTAAATTCAAACAAAAACCTAATTTATAATAATGGCGGGTCAGGGGTGTTTAAATAGGGTAAATTTTTATTAAGTGGGAATCTATAATTTAAATTTACTCTGTAACTCCTGCGTAAGCAGGAATCTAAATTAATATTAAAAAAGATGGTCCTATGAATAAAATAAAAAAGATTGCTAATAATTAAATAACCCCAGACGGAACCCTTTCGCAACGAGTGTTTAAAAGTGGTTTTTGGACCCTAATTACCTGTAGAATAAATTGAGCTGATTGAGAAAAAGAATAAAAAATTATTTGGGAGAAAAATAATATGGAAATAATGACTAGCATTTTTTGTGTTACATATAATCATGAGAATTATATAGCAGAGGCAATAGAAAGTTTTTTAATGCAAAAAACGGATTTTTTATATGAAATATTGATTTATGATGATGCATCTACTGACAGAACACCAGAAATTATAAAGCAATATGAATCTAAGTATCCGGATTTAATAAAACCAATATATCAAACAGAAAACCAATATTCAAAAGGAGTAAAAACAATGGGTTTTAATATGGGGAGAGCAAAGGGCAAGTATATAGCTATTTGTGAAGGAGATGATTATTGGATGGATCCTTATAAATTGCAAAAACAAGTAGATTATATGGAAAAGAATCCGGAATGTAGTATGTGTGTCCATGCTGCATACAGAGTTACTTCAGACAAAAAAAAATTGAAATCGCATGTTCGACCCAATCGCGGTAATAAAGTCTTTACGGTTGAAGAAGTAATTGAAGGGGACGGGGGGTTTTTCGCGACGAATTCAACTCTATGCCCAGCTGTATTTTGTACAAACAGACCAGATTTCTATGAAAAGGCGCCGGTTGGCGACTATCCTCTTGCCATATATTTGGCTCTTCAAGGAACAGTGTATTATATTGATGAGTTTATGTCAGCTTATCGAGTAGGCTTAAAAGGTTCTTGGACAAGTAGGTTTTTATCAAGCATCGAGAGGCGTGTTGCATATTGGGATAAGATCGTTGATATGCTCAATGAAATCAATAGATATTCAGAATATAAATATGATATTACGATTAAGAAACAGATACAGAATATAAAGTTTAATCTCATGATAGATCAGGGGAGGTTCAAAGAGGCGAAAGAAGGGGAATTCAAAGAGACTTATTCTGCTTTAGATATAAAAAGTAAAACTATAATATTTATTAAGCAATACTGTCCAAGCATTGCAAAAGTTTTAATTAATATAAAAAGGGGCTGGTAGATGAACAATGAAGTAAATAAGTCTAAAATCCTATCTAGCCTTTTTTGGAAACTCATGGAGCAGGGAGGAGCCCAAGGGATACAATTTTTATTGGCCATAGTATTGGCACGTCTCCTTCTACCTGAAGATTACGGCATAATAGCACTTGTAACAATATTTATTATTATCGCAAATGTTTTTGTACAAAGTGGCTTTAGTACAGCACTTATTCAAAAGAAAGATGCCAATGAAACTGACTTCTCATCAGTATTTTATTTAAGTTTATTTGTTGCCGGATTACTATATGTAATTCTATTTTTTACTGCACCGCTTATTGCTGCATTCTATAACGAATCGCAACTTATACCGGTGCTTAGAGTATTATCGGCTACATTGTTTTTGGGCGCCTTTAATTCAATACAAAACGCTGTTATAGCACGGAATATGCAATTCAAGAAGCTTTTTATTAGTAGTGTGGTGGCAATAATAGTATCCGGCGTGGTTGGAATATTTATGGCATATAAAGGTTTTGGCGTATGGGCTTTGGTAGTACAACAATTAACAAATCGGTTATTAGTTATCTTAATTCTTTGGTTTATTGTAAAGTGGAGACCGAGGTTGCTATTTTCGTTTGAAAGAGTTAAAGGGTTATTTTCATATGGATGGAAGTTATTAGTTTCATCATTAATAGATAATCTTTACATGAATTTACGTAGCCTCATTGTTGGTAAAATATATAATGCCGAGATGTTGGGTTTTTTTAATAGAGGTAAACAATTTCCTGCATTAATTGTAACAAATATTAATGGGTCGATACAGTCGGTGATGTTCCCTGTTTTATCATCCCAACAAGATAATAGACCAAGGGTTAAGGATATGGTTCGGCGTTCCATAGTTACAAGCTCATTCATATTACTTCCAATAATGGTAGGTTTAGCTATTATAGCTGAACCACTAGTCAGGATTTTACTGACAGAGAAATGGCTACCCTGCGTTCCTTTTTTACAGATCTTCTGTGCGAGTTATGCTTTATGGCCGATACATACAGCCAATTTACAAGCCATTAATGCTTTAGGGCGTAGTGATATTTTTTTAAAGCTAGAAATTATAAAAAAAATACTAGGTCTTGCTATATTGGGAGTGACTGTATTTTATGGAGTGTATGCAATTGCTTTAGGAGGGGTTTTTAGTGGAGTGATTTCTACTTTTATAAATGCTTATCCGAATAGAAAACTACTCAACTACAGCTATAAAGAGCAATGGAATGATATTATGCCGTCACTTTTGTTGTCTTTAGTGATGGGGGCAGTGGTTTATAGTGTTCAGTGGTTAGGGATGCCAGTATGGCCGACTTTAATAATTCAGGTATGTGTCGGATTCGTTCTATATGCGGGAATGGCACGGATATTTAAACTCGAATGTTTTACCTATTTACTATTAACTTGGAAAGATATTTTGAAAAGCAGAAATGGGGGTACATTATGAAAAAGATTCTACTTTTAGGCGGTTCAACCCAACAGATACCCGCTATTGAATACGCAAAAAAGCAAGGTTATTATACAATACTATGCGATTATCTTTCTGACAATCCAGGACAGGAGTATTCTGATAAATTTTATTGTACAAGCACAACTGATAGAGAAGCTATACTTGAAGTTGCGCAAAAGGAAAATGTAGATGGAATAGTAGCCTATGCTTCTGATCCAGCAGCTCCGACTGCCGCCTATGTTGCAGAAAAGATGGGTTTGCCTACTAATCCTTATAAGTCAGTGGAAATATTGGCAATGAAAGACAAATTTCGTCAGTTTCTCAAAGAGAACAGCTTTAATTCTCCCCAATCAGGTAGTTTTTACGATTTTAAACAAGCCAAAGAAGCCATTGATATGTTTACTTTTCCAGCTATAGTTAAACCAGTTGACTCGTCTGGTAGCAAGGGTGTAAAAGGAAGGAGATTTTTATATGGGCAACAATAAAAAAAAGTGCGTTCTGGTTTTTTCGGGTTTCAATCAAAGAGCGGTGATTGCATTTTTACGATCACTTAGAGTTTACAAGTTAGATTATGCAATTATCGCAAAATCTCAAGACGATGATATATTTTTAACAGATTATAAAGATAAAGTATTAGCGGTACGTAATTCCATACCTCTTATCCTTGAAGATTTATTATCAGCAATTAAAAAGGTGAAAGAGAAATATCAAGCAGAAGAATATATTATAGCACCAACAACAGAAGCGCTAAATAGATTTTTGCTTGAGAATAGACTGTGTTTTGAAAAAAATGGATGTGTAATACCATTGGTTGATATGGAACTATATGAAATGATTTCTAATAAATATAACTTTGGAAAGCTTTGTTCAGAGAATGGAATTTTTATTCCTCAAGAACTTGATTTTAGCAAAAAAAATTCTTTACCCATAGTAGCTAAACCTAAAAAATATTTTTCATCTATAAGAAAAGAAATATTATCTCCAATAATAATTAAAAATTCAAATGAATTAGAGTTATTTTGCAAAGATTATAATACTGATGACTTCTACTACCAAGAATTTGTGGATGGAAAGAGTATATATTTATTATATTATTTTCATAGAAATGGAACAGTATATAAGTTTTCTCAGGAGAACTTAATTCAACAGCCAGATGGAAAATCTATGATTGCAGCGATTTCATCAGAATTTCATAATACTTATGAGTCAGAGAAATATGAAAAGCTATTTAAAAAACTAAATTATTTTGGCTTAGTAATGATTGAAACTAAGCAACAAAATGACAAAAAATATATGATAGAAGCAAATCCAAGATTTTGGGGTCCATCTCAACTTTTTGTAGATGCAGGAATAAATTTTTTTGGAGCTTTCCTTCATGACTTTGGATTTTTTAAATTATATCCAATATTTAATGAAAAAAAAGGTGTTACAAAATATTTTTGGTTCGGAGGTCTTATAAATACTATAAAGAAAAATCTAAAATTAGATTTTTATAGCAATGGAGAGGAATATTTAATTGAAAAATTCCCTGATTTATTAAATTCAGACATATATAGAAGGGATGATACAAAAAATATTTTTGAAAAGGAGCTTTTTAATGGATAAAATTTTTTTACAACTTAGAAAATTATACTCTGAAATTAGCAAACATTCAAATTATCAAATTTTGCCAAAAAAGTTAAATGAAATCATAGGAAACGATAAAATTAAAGTACAAACAAGACACGAAAAAGAAAGACTGGCGTATATCTTTAATAATATAAACATGGAAAATAAATCTATATTGGATATAGGAGGAAATAGTGGCTATTTTACATTCGAAATGATAGAAAATGGTGCTAAAAATGTTCGTTATTACGAAGGAAATAAAACACATTGTGAATTTGTAAAAATTGCTTCTGAAGTTTTAAAAGTAGAAGATAAAATTAAAATAACAAACAATTATTTTAATTTTGATGATCTTGACAATTCTAAATATGATATAGTTCTACTTCTTAATGTTTTGCACCATATAGGTGATGATTACGGAAATTCAGCTTTAAACTTAGAGGAAGCAAAAAATAAAATTATAAGACATATAAATAATATTGCTAAAATATCAAATTTTTTAGCTTTTCAATTGGGATTTAATTGGAAAGGCAATAAAAACTTGGGTTTATTTGAAAATGGAACAAAAAGAGAATTAATTGATTTTATAAAAAAGGGAACAGATTCTAATTGGGAAATAATTAAAATTGGTGCTGCACAATCATTTAATGGAGAAATAGAATATGTGGACTTAAATGAAGATAATATTGAAAGAGATGATAGCTTAGGAGAATTTTTAAATAGACCTATTTTCATCATGAAATCTTTGAGGTGATTATTTATGAAATGGAATAAAAAGGGTTTAATATTCAATGTAGAAAATATATCACAATGGGCACATAGTCATTGCCATAAACCCACACCTTTATTAATTGATGAAACTACTTTGAGAGTTTATTTTGGTGTTAGAGATATTAAAGGTCGTACGAGGACAACCTTTGTAGATGTAGATATTACAAATATTGGTGATTTTAAAGTTAGATATATTCATAATAAGCCAATAATAGATCTTGGCAAGATTGGTACATTTGATGATTCGGGAGCGAATGTATGCTCTGTTATGCGTGTAGATAAATTGATTTATATGTATTATATAGGATGGAATCCTAGCACTACAGTACATACAAGAAACGCAATTGGTTTAGTAATTAGTGAAGATAATGGCTTGACTTTCAATAGGCTTTAGGATGGTTCAATTTTAGATAGAAACAAAGAAGAACCTTACTATACTGGCGCTGTCGATATAATCAAGCAAGGAGATACATGGAAAATGTGGTATACATCTGGAAGCCGGTGGAAAATGATTAATGGGAAACCTGAAATTTGTTATCATATCAAATACGCTACATCTCATGATGGGATAGACTGGATTAGGAATAATGTTGATTGTATCTTGCCACTGCATGAATTAGAGGTAGTGGCACGTCCTTCAGTATTATTTGAAAATGGGGTATATAAAATGTGGTATAGTAAACGAAGAATAGATGGTTTTAGGATAAATTCCCAGAATGGATACAGAGGTGGATATGCAGAATCTTACGATGGAGTAAAATGGAAAAGATTAGACGAGATGTTTGGAATTGGATTGTCAGAAAATGATTGGGATTCAGAAGCTATAGCATATCCTTATGTTTTTAAATTAAAAGGCAAATATATAATGTTATATAATGGAAATGGCTTTGGTAAAACAGGTTTTGGTTATGCTATTTATGAGTAGTTTAATAATATGTCGTTATAGATGATAAAGATAATTTTTAATTTCCATAAAAACTATTTTCGGATATAAAGCAAAAAAATACTTTAAGGTCAAACTAGTTGAAGGAATAGGTATTATCGCGAAATGATTCTTTTGGATGGTATATAAGTTAACCTAAATTTTTCAACTATTTTACTGATACTTCTTTTAGAATAAAAGTTGCGTCTTACAGGCTGTTAAGAAATATATCGCATCATATATAGATATAAAAGCTAGAAATTAGGCCGATTATTATAGAAGATTTATAGGATTATGAAAAAAATTGGGATTGTAATGCGAATCAAGCTTGAATGAAAATTTGTTGTTAGAATGAGAATTATGTGTTTGATTTATGTTGAAAGACTTCGACGATTCGATATATATATATATATATATATGATTAATAATAGTTGGGTTAATAGAGAAATCTATATAAGCAGAGGTGACATATGAACGATCCAATTCAAGTTACACGCTCCTCAATGCCAGACTTTGAGGAGTACATAGAGGAAATCAGGGAATTATGGGATACCCATTGGCTGACCAATATGGGTATAAAACATAAGCAATTAGAAGCGGAATTGTCTCAATACTTGGATGCTCCAAATATTACACTTTTTACAAATGGCCATCTGGCATTAGAATGTGTAATAGAAGCGTCTAATCTTTCAGGAGAAGTTATCACGACTCCTTTCACATTTGCATCGACAACGCATGCCATAGTAAGGAATGGCTTAGAGCCGGTGTTTTGTGATATCGATCCAGATGACTACACCATAGATACGGATAAGCTGGAGAGTCTGATAACGGATAAGACTTCCGCTATCATCCCTGTTCATGTCTACGGAAACATATGCACTGTTAATGAGATTGAAAAGATAGCGAAAAAGTATAACCTCAAGGTCATTTACGATGCTGCTCACGCTTTTGGAGTTATTGTTGACGGTGTTGGGGTTGCCAATTTTGGCGATGCCTCAATGTTCAGTTTTCACGCTACAAAGGTGTTTAATACCATTGAGGGCGGAGCAATAACATTTAGGGATGAAAAGCTGGCTAAAAGATTAAATGACTTAAAGAACTTTGGTATTAGAGGACCAGAGTCTGTTGAGTATATTGGTGGTAATGCCAAAATGAATGAATTCCAGGCTTCGATGGGTATTTGTAATCTCCGCCATGTTGATGGCGAGATAGAAAAAAGAAAAGTTGTGGTCGAGAGATATGTTGAACGGTTAAGGGATACTAATGGAATCAAGTTATCCGAATTGCAACCGGGAGTGAAGAGCAATCATTCTTATTTTCCTGTAGTATTTGATGGGTATCAGTTGAGCCGTGATGCGGTATTTGAGAAACTGAAATCCGAGGGTATCTATGCTCGGAAATACTTCTACCCTCTCACTAACAGTTTTGAGTGCTACAAAGATAGATTTGATGTTGAAAAAACACCAGTTGCAAAATACATAGCGGACAGGGTGCTTACGCTGCCACTTTACGCTGATTTAGCTTTGGAAGATGTCGATAGAATTTGTAATATTATTCTAAATATACAACCATAATGTATACTACCGGCGAAGATAAAAGATTGGAGGCTATGATATGAAAGGTATCATTTTAGCAGGAGGAAAAGGAACACGTCTGTATCCGATGACACAAGCGGTGTCGAAACAACTCCTACCCATATATGACAAACCATTGATTTATTATCCATTATCGGTTCCTATGTTGGCTGGTATTCGAGAGATACTCATTATTTCAACCCCAGAAGATACTCCAGTTTATGAACGACTGTTGGGGGATGGTTCTAGACTAGGGCTTGAATTTTCTTACAAGGTACAGGAAACTCCTAGGGGAATTGCTGATGCATTTATTTTGGGTGAAGCATTCATCGGTGATGACAGTGTATGCTTAATACTTGGTGATAATGTTTTTTATGGGCAAGATTTAACAAGAGTGCTTAATCGTGCGAAAGAACTGGAGAAAGGGGCGGTCATCTTCGGATATCCGGTGAAGGATGCACGTTCATTTGGGGTGGTGGAATTCGACCAAAATCACAAAGTAATCTCAATTGAAGAGAAACCAAAGCAACCAAAATCAAACTACGCAGTTCCAGGACTTTATTTTTATGATAATCAAGTTGTTGAGATAACGAAGAACATTAAGCCATCTGCTCGTGGAGAGATGGAAATTACTGCTGTCAATAACGCATATTTAGAGAAGGGAGAACTTAACGTAATTTTGCTCGGACGTGGCATGGCATGGCTTGATACGGGAACACCAGAGGGTATGCTTAGGGCTGCTGAATATATTGAAGCAGTTCAGTCAAGACAGGGATTCTACATATCATGCCTAGAAGAAATTGCGTGGCGTAGAGGCTTTATTAATAGCGAACAGTTAAGAGCAATTGGTGAAAGTCTAAAGATGACGAATTATGGACAATATATCTTGTCTTTAATAAATGAATAAATACTCACATATTGAAAAGAGAAAGGAATGTAAAAATGAAAAACATTCTTGTTACAGGTGGCGCTGGGTTTATTGGAAGTAATTTTGTCAAAATGATATTGGACAGGCATCCGAACTATAAAATCATAAATGTGGACGTGTTGACATACGCAGGTAATCTGGAAAACCTAAAAGATATATCGGATAACCAAAACTATACTTTTATCAAAGCGGACATCAGAGACAGAGTAAAGATTGATGAGATATTTTCATCATATGATATAGATACTGTGGTCAACTTTGCAGCGGAGTCCCATGTAGATAGAAGTATTGAAGAGCCGGAGGTGTTTTTGACAACTAACATCATCGGTACTCAGGTATTACTTGATGTGGCTAAAAAATATTGGAAGGTTAATCCCAATGATAAGTACTGCAAAGAATATAAGCCTGGCGTCAAATTTTTACAGGTGTCAACTGATGAGGTATATGGAGCATTAGGTGTAACTGGTAAGTTTGTAGAAACAATGCCTCTACTTCCAAATAGTCCATATTCTGCATCAAAAGCAAGTGCAGATATGATTGTTAGAGCATATCATGAGACCTTTGGTATGCCGGTCAATATCACACGTTGTAGTAATAATTACGGTCCGCATCAGTTTCCTGAAAAACTGATACCTCTTATGATAATTAACTGCTTGAAAGAGAAAGATTTGCCTGTCTATGGCGATGGGATGCAGGTTAGAGATTGGCTGCATGTATCTGATCACTGTTCTGCCATTGATACAGTTTTACATAAAGGTGTGGATGGAGAGATTTACAACATTGGAGGTAATAACGAGAAGGCTAATATTGAGATAGTCAAGCTTATTATAGAAACGCTTGGTAAGTCGGAAGAATTGATTAAATATGTACAAGACCGCCCAGGGCATGATAGAAGATATGCCATTGATAATACGAAAATAACTACTCAATTAGGTTGGAAACCTGCTTATACTTTTGAGCAAGGGATAAAAGAGACGATTGAATGGTACTTGAACAATACGGAGTGGATTGAGAATATCGTATCTGGTGATTATGTAAAATATTATGAGAAGATGTATTCTAACCTTACTGATGAAGAAACAAATAGCTCAGTAAACGATTAAGTTGCAGTTACGAAAGAGAACTAAAGAATGGGGTTTCTAGATGAAGCCGTAGCAAGGAGACTCGGCGATATTGCCGAGTGCTGTGCTGATGCATCGAAGGCCGAGAGGGAATTGGACTGGACAGCTAAACGGGATTTGGTTGATATGTGTCGTGATGCCTGGCGGTTTGAGAAAAGAGTAGAAAATGTAAACACCACTTAAAAGTAATATATTTTAAGAATATTTCTTCCCAAATGCCAACAAAATGTAATTTCCAAATAAAAAAGTTACAATAATTGCAGGGATGATAATTGTAGAAATTATTTTTATCGCTTTTTTTAAATGTACTTTTAATACTGTTTCACTGTAAGAGCCTTCTGCAAATAATGATTGGGAGGTCGCCATTGGGATAATGTAGAGAAGGTTTGCAATCATCATGTCCATATAAAAATATGCAGAAAACTTAGCTCCTGTGAATGGTAAACTAAAATGCATCTTTTAAAAGAAACAGTTCTTTGCTATAGTAGAAATAAGAATAAATACTATAAGGAAAGGACTGAGAGATGGTTTATAAATACTAATTACTTCTTTTAACTTTTGGTACATTTTTTCATTTTTATCATTTATATAAAATTTGTGAGAATCGTTTTGTTTGGGGAGTTAGACAATAACCCTCTATTTGGCTTTTACTTACTGAAGTTTTTTATTTAACAAAATTTTAAATCAAAGTGTAAATACTACTCGAAATTAGTACATTTTAGGGAATAATATAATTTGAGGAAAGTATATTTTTAATTAGGTATTATATTAGATAATAAAACAGAAAATGGTAATTTGACTATTTCTCAAAAATAATTAAATAGTATTAAAAAATTATGTCTAAAATTGTCTATCATGGGGAACATAATAAGTAGAGAAGAGAAATTTAAAAAAAGAATAAATTATCACTGAAAGTTGATAAAGGCAAACTATCCGAAAGGATAGGACGCAAAGTCATGGGTCTAAAGCACAAAAAGTGCTAAGATTGCCAGGCTACCGGCTTTTTTTATTTTCCCCTTGATGATTAATGTTTATGTAAACGGATACTATAAGGAGAAAATTGATGAAAAAAATCAGTATAATCATATTATTAATGATTTGTTTGTCCTCGCTACTATTAACGGGTTGCGAAGAAATTGGGATTACTCCGGAGATTGATATTGGAAATTCAGAATATCAGGATGATACAGAAGAACCGGGAACTGTAGAAGTCGATACAACCAAACCAGTCATCACCGGTTCACTAGATTCACTTCCCAATTCCTTTGGTTGGAATAATACAGATGTAACCGTGAGCTTTAGTTGTGCTGATACGGGTGCAGTCCAATCCGGTATCGATATAAACACCGTTTCTGGAGCTACTTTGACCTCAGAAGGAAAAGATCAATCAGTGACCAATACCGGTACTTGTATTGATGTGGCTGGGAATATTGCTGATCCGGTAACTGTCTCTAATATCCATATCGACAAGACACCACCCGTGGTGACGATGACTTTACCGGGTACCGGCAAGTATGTTTTAAACCAGTCAATTACAGCAACCTGGTCTGCTACGGATGCTCTTTCGGGGGTTGCCTCTCCGGTTTCAGGATCTGTTTCGATTAACACCAGTTCGGTGGGGACGAAGACTTTCACCATACCTGCGGGTACAGTCATGGACAAGGCGGGTAATAGTTCGCTAAAAGTCACGATATCCTATAAAGTAATAAAATCAGTCGTAGGAGTCGATACAACCAAACCAGTCATCACCGGTTCACCAGCTCCACTTCCCAATGCCCTTGGTTGGAATAATACAGATGTAATAGTGAGCTTTAGCTGTGCTGATACGGGTGCAATCCAATCCGGCATCGCTATAAACACTGTTGCAGGAAAGACTTTGACCACAGAGGGTAAAAATCAATCAGTGACTAATACCGGTACCTGTACTGACGTGGCAGGGAATACTGCTGATCCGGCAACTGTCTCTAATATCAATATCGACAAGACATCACCAGTGGCAGTGCTTACTTTACCGGGTACCGGTGAGTATGTTTTAAACCAGTCAGTTGCAGCGAACTGGTCTGCTACAGATGCTCTTTCGGGGGTTGTTTCTCCGGTTTCAGGATCTGTTTCGATTGACACCAGTTCGGTGGGGACGAAGACTTTCACCATACCTGCGGGTACAGTCATGGACAAGGCGGGTAATAGTTCGCTAAAAATCACGAAATCCTATTCGGTCGTAGCGGATACTGAAAGCCTGCAAAAATGGGATGGCTTAACGGGTTTTTCTGTATGGCATACAGATGTTTCTGGTTATGCGGATATATGGTTGGCTAATGGATTTGATGAAATAAAACACGGTTATGGTTATCTGGATACTGAAAATATATATGCCGCAAAAGCAGCAATTATTGCAGGTAATGCTAAAGGTATAAAGTCTATTTTTGGAGTATCTTCAAACCCAACTGTAATTACTGCTGCCAACTGGGCAATTTTCAGGCAGGCAATATTAGACGCTGCTACGTGGGCACAAGCCAATGGAGTCTATGAGTTTCGAATAGGTAATGAAGAAGAATATCACGTTGATGGCGCAACAATGACAACAGCACAGATTATTATTAATATTAAAGCTGTTGCTATTGATGTTAAGGCAATATTTACTATAGGTAACGTAAGTTATGCTTGCGGGAATAGTTATATAGATGAATGGATAGCAGCAGGTAAAGGAGATATAGATATACTGGCTTCTAATATTTATATGGAGTGGGGTGAACACCACGCTGAGCCTTGGAAAAATCACATAGATGCTCTTGTTAGTGCTTTTGGAACAGATGGAACATATCTGACAGAATTTAGTTTAAACCCTAGTGGACTTGACTATTATTCTGAAGATGAAACGGTACAGGCAGCAGCAATAACTGAAATGATTAATTATATTAAGGCTTCGGGGATAAAAAGAGCATTATTTTATTGTTGGAAAAGTGATGATTTTGGAGTTGTAAGATATGATGAAACTTATAGATTATTATGGAATCAGGCTCTACTCAATTCAGAGTCTGTAAAATTTGCTACTGTTCCAACAAAAACTACCACAGCAGTATTACCAAATACAATTGCACTTATACCAAAATAACCCGGATAGCACCAAACCCGGCAGCAGGCTCTAGAGTCACGTCAACCTTGTAATGCCGTAAATAACGTGGTATATTTTCTTTATAATCAAATTGGGAAGATTGGATATGAAGAAATACATCGTGACACTTACCGAAGAAGAACGCGAAGCTCTTGGCGAACTCACTTCCAAGGGCGAGCACAAATCACAAAAGATAATCGATGCGCTGATTCTGCTTGGGTGTAAAGTTATTTTCTTTAAATAAAGTAACTTTATCTGGAAGGGATAAATGGTCCTCGAAATGTAGCTCCGTAAACGTTTCGGGTTTTCGGGGTTTTCGCGGGTAATTGAGAAATACAAAACTAAAGAAGTTTCTTAATAAATAATAAGTATATTACAGAGATTATTCCTTGCCCCAACATCCAACCAACTCCTATCCCTAACAGATTTTGATGAATTAGCATTATACTTAAAGATAAGATTATGGAAGCACCAATAAAATTTACAAGAATAATTAATTTTATTCTATGTTTTATATAAAATATAGAATTTCCTATATAATTTATAGAGAGAAATATTCCGCTAATTGCTAATATCTGAAGAAAAATAACTCCTTCGCTTGAGTATTCCTTTCCAAATGCTAACAAAATATATTTTCCAAATAGAAGGATTACAAGAATTGCAGGGACTAGAAGTAAAGAAATTATCTTTATTGCTTTCTTTAGCTGTATTTTTATGTCTCTTTCGCTGTAAGTACTTTCCGCAAATAAAGATTGAGAGGTTGCCATTGGGATAATGTAGAGAAGGTTTGCAATTATCATGTCCAAATAAAAATATGCTGAAAACTTTGCTCCGATGTGGGCAGATATCTGATCAGTCCTTTTCCAAGGCCCAGGATGCTAAAACTCGAAATTAATGTCATTATAGAAATAAGTGGTTATTGCGATTCCTACTTGTTTGGCAGAGTATAGACGTGCATTTATAATCCAAAAGAAGAAACCGAATCCTGCCATCACTCCCGTGCTTAACATCAGATAAATTGAATTTCTATATAAAGAGTCATTTGCCAAATAGTTGTAAAATTTAGAGATTGTTTTTTTCACTAAAATACCTAACGATCTTATAGTTATAAATTAAAAATAAGATTTGAATAACTATTGTTTTTTTAAATGATATAATATAGAATATCATTATGAGAAAAATAATTCAAGCAGCATCTTTTACCTTATTTATTTTTGGTCTACTCGGGTGGTTATATATAGTCGCAAACTCCTTGGTGCACCCCGAAACTCTAACTTGGCAATTAACTCATTTTGCTACTTGGCCGAGAGAGGATACCTTTGGTATTGTCTCTTTTGCTGTATCTTTCGTATCCTTTTTCATTTGGAATCTGGTAAAAGACGATAAATAGACTACACTTAAAGCCAAGGAAAAGCCTTAAATAGTAAAAATAATCCTATTGATAGTAGCATGATGTTTCCCCTTTTTCCTTAATTTACACCTTAGATTTAACTTAACGAAAAGTAAAAGCTGGACTTAGTTTGAATTGTTAGGGAATTTTTCCGATGCAATTACTTTCTAAGTCTGGCTTTATTTTTTACAATAATTTTGATTCGGGAATATATTATTCAACATCAGGATAAGAAAGACCCTCTTCAACAATTCTATAGCAATATCGCCCTTGGCAGTAAGACATTTATCTAATCGAGCATTTTACTTAACTTTCTTTAGCTGGAATTGGCCAAGTTTTTGATATGGATTATTCAGCTGTTTCTCAGAAAGCTAAAAGATTCGAACAAAAAAGTAAAGTTAATCATGAAATAAAAGAGATCAAGCAAAAGATGATGGTAGTATTGAGAGAGAATTAAATGTAAAATGTTGAGACTTTACCTATATATTTTCGTTTATTATACATGCTCAAATGATAACTCTGCAATGACTTTAAAGAAAAACTTCCAATCAATAATAAAAAATCTAAAATTTTCTAAAAAAAGAGGATTTTTTAATATTTTATAGAATATTAATATTAAGGTGAGTTTTAGAAAAATTAAAGGTTTGAAAAAATATTTTCCGATTTAAATAAGCAAAAAAATAAAAAGGAAATTGATATATAAATATATATATAAATATTGGTAAAGAATTTAATATATGTTATAATTAAATTTATTTGGAGGAATTAAAAGTGAGTAAGAAAGTTGAAATTTATAAAAATGCCCCGCTTATTGAAACAGTTTTTGAGATTAGATTTCCAGCTGAGCCAGCGATCGAGTGCAATAGAGATAAATTGTATAAAAAAATAGAAAATATTTATTCTAAAGTTTTAGTTCCCGTGGCAGTTATAGGTAAAGCTATTGCGCTTGAACCTTACAGATTTGAAAGCACTGATGGAAATAATGGGATTATAATTTCTATTAATAAATTTGCTTTTTATTGCAAGAAATACAAGGGTTTCAATTCTTTTAAAACAGAGACAATACGGTTATTTTCTATTTTTGAAGAAATATTTAAAATCCAAAAACTTCGAAGAGCCGGATTAAGATATATAAACATTATTCCTTTTATTAGGGAAAATGATATCATTCCTGTAGAAAATTATTTAAATATTAAGATAGTTCTTCCAAATTCTATAACGACTGATTTTAAAAATCTAAGTTTAATATTTGTATCTCAAACCAAAGAAGGTGGCAGTTTAACTACTCGAATAGAATCAGCTATTTCCAATGATAAAAAACAAGAGGGTATCATATTGGATTTTGATTATGCCCAAGAAGGAGATTTGAATTTTTCACAGATAGATAAATATCTTGAAGAAAGCCATAATAATACTAAATATATATTTGAACAATTAATTACTGATAATTATAAAAAAGTAATGCGGGGGGAGGTAATTTAATGGCTACTACTTTAACCACCGAAGAAACTTATGACTTAATAAAAGAGAGAAGAAGTTATTTACCAAATAATTATAGAAGTACTATAGTTGATGAAGTCGGAACAGCTAAGATAATTGATTGGCAGCAAGTTTTTAGAAACAAAAAAACAATATATATTTACAGGTTATTTAAGGAAAATAAAAAATATCTTACAAATATGCCAATAGCTGTAAAAATATACCAAGATGAAGGTTTATTTTTTACAGAGAATGAAAATCTTAATGTTTGCGGTACTGGAGAAACTTCCCAAGAAGCATTAGCAGATTTGTATTTACATATTTTACATTTTTATAAATATTATCGGAAAATTGATAAAGAACGACTTGTAGGATATGCTGTAAGATTGAAAAAACTTTATCATGATTTGCTTATTGAGGAGAAGTAATGCAAGTTGACAAAAGAAAAATAGAATCAAGTCTTGTTAAAAAGGGATTTATTAGAGATGAAGCCACTCACCATACATATTTTTACCATGAATACAATGGAAAGAGAACCGGAATTTCTACCTATACTTCTCATGGAGATAAAATTAAAACTTATGTGAATTCTCTTTTAAGTATGATGAAAAGACAATTAAAATTAGATAATCTGTATCAAATTGTAGATTTATTCAAATGCCCCATGTCCGAAGAAGAATATAACCAGATTTTAGAAGAAAAAGGTCTGTTAAAATAAGAGAATGATATATATGTTAAAAAAGAAACAGGGGAAAAAGAAACAGGGGACGGTTCTCTGTTCTTTTTCTAAAATTAATAGGGTCAGATCTTGAAATATAACATAGTTAAGTAAAGGATATATATAGAATTAGAGGATTACCAGTTTTTATAGGAAA
>SDBT01006145.1_pt1 | contig 19997 bp, 15 predicted proteins | sample 2277101 | NCBI WGS metagenome assembly SDBT01 (sample SAMN10404973, study PRJNA504765) | marine sediment metagenome | isolation source: marine sediment core GS10_PC15, 103 cmbsf | place: Arctic Ocean: Southern Knipovich Ridge | collected 2010 | reverse complement strand
TGATTATCTTTTCACTCTTATCTGTACTCCCGTCATTAACCACCACATACTGCAAATTGGGGTACCCTTGGGAGACCACAGACTCGATGGTTTCACCAATATATTTCTCGTGATTGTAACAGCCCGTAACTAGGCTGATCCGTGGATAATCCATAGTGAAGAGCTTAATTGATTCCTAAAGCTAAATGCCCCTTTTGTTTTGGCTGACCCCAGAAGCGCCAGCAGTCAATCACTTTTTTGTTTCTCAAATCTGCTTTTTTGATCCTACGGAACTCTGGCCAGGGAGTGATCAAGACAATAAGATCTGCTTGTCTCGCGCATTCTTCGCCAGAAGAAGCAAGAGTTATTTTGTCTCCTAAAACTTTCCTGGCATTTTCCAAGGCACGAGGGTCGTAAGCAATCACTGAAATTCCCCGGCGGAGCAGAACCTTAATAAGCAAAATACCCTGTGATTCTTCCACAACATTCGTATCCGGCTTATAAGAAAGGCCTAAGATACCGACCCTTCCTCTTTTTGGCAAAAGAGAAATAATCTTTTTAATCAAACGAGAGGTCTGTCTCTGATTAATCTTGTCTGTCGCCTCGGCAAGCGGCAAAGGAATACCCAAGTTGCGGCCATAAGAAAGTAGAGCGCGATTGTCCCTCGGAAAGCAGGGTCCGCCATAACCCAAAGCCCCTTTTAAATATTTGGAACCGATCCGTTGATCACAGCCCAAAGCATCTGTTACCGCGTCAACATTGCCTCCCGGCACCCTCTCACATAGTTCTGCCAACATATTAGCATAAGAAATCTTGGTCGTAACATAAGTATTCAGGGCGATCTTGGTAATTTCAGCATTGATCATCGCCATTCTTTTGATCGGCGGATGATCAGGACATAAGTTTTGATAGAATTCTTCCAGCATATTGCCGCTCTTCTTGTCACACTCGCCAATCAAGATAAAATCAGGATAAAGAATAGTTCTGATCGCATTACCCAAAGCAATGAAGGTGGGGTTATAACACAAGCCAAAATCACGGCCTGCTTTTTTGCCAGAATACTTTTCTAAAACCGGCAAAAGCTCTCCTTCGGTTGAACCCGGACTGACTGTACTGACTAGGGCGACCAGATGGAAACCCATTTTTTCTCTTAAGGCTTTGCTGATTTCCCTGCCCGCCACCTTAACATATCGATTAGAAAATTGACCATTTGCTTGGCTCGGCGTTGGCACAATAATAAAAGTAAAGTCGGAATCCAAAATAGCTTCTTTATAGTCCCGGGTCGCTCTGATCCTCTCTTTATTCTTGCGCAAAAGAGTGGGGACCCCTGGTTCAAAAGCCGGAGACCTGGCTTGATTGATTAAACTAACCGGACGAGGGTCTAGATCTACGCCAATCACCTGATACCCGCGCGAAGCAAAACAAGCAAGGAGGGGAGCGCCTAGTTTGCCTAAACCGATTACGGAAATTTTTTGTTTTTGGGACATAAATAACCACTAATCTTTAAGTTGAGCCGTGACTAAAGTGTGCCAACCTCAAATTCTTTCCAAGCAACGAGACAAAGATTGCGGCATCAGACGAAAATACCACATCTTTTCATACTGATATTTGATATATTTGAAAATTTTGTAAGGGAAAATATGTTCCTTGCGGATTTCAATGATTTTAAAACCAGGCAAAAGCCTGCGGATCTCGCGGAGAGAATAGCACCAAGTAACTGGACAGCCGGTTTGGGCTTCCGAATATTCTGGCACTAATTCATTGACCCTCCAAAATGCCCCTTTGCCGAATTTGAAAATAATCCACAAAACCTTGAAGCTCCACTTAGAGTAAAGCATAATTTTAACCTCGGTCCTTGGGCCGCAATATTTTTTAATCTCCGAAATCGCTCTTTCTGGACGAGGGGTATAGTGGATTACGCCGAAAGAATAAATCAAATCGTACTTCTCCTCTGGCACAAAAAAGCTTAACTTCTCGGCATTGCCAAGATAGAAACGAGCAGGAAGATTGTAAACCCAGAATCTCTTTCTGCAAACTTCCAAGGTTTTACCTGAAATTTCAGTAGCAGTCAGCTTGGCGCCAGCGCGAACAAAATTAACTGCATCCGTCCCAATCCCACAACCGATCTCAAGAACCTTCTTGCCTTTCCATTTTTTAAATTGAGCAAAAGATGGGATATGGGGCTCAATAAAATATTTACGTCTTTCTACCTCGTCAAAATAGACGCGGCTGCCGACCGGCTTTTTTGAGTGGCGGATATTACAAGGGCGGTTGTCCCAAAATCTTTCGACTTCTAAAATCTCACTCATAAATTTGGCCGCGGGAGTCTCTTGCGCTTATAATTCGTAAGTTTTATCCTCTCTATCACTTCTAAAACTAGGCTTTCTTTGAAACCATATTTTTTGACTATCAGAGAGGGCGCTATTCTCTTTACTTTATAAAGATAAATAATTGGGTCTGCTTTTTTGTAACTAAAACCCAGTTCTTTCTCGTCGCTCTGACCCGGCCAAAGATTGGCAGAGGGTGTTTTGCTGAAAAGCCATTTGGGCAAGCCTAAATCCTTGGCCAGGGCAATCGCCTCGGTTTTAAAAAGACAGGCGAGCGGGTTCAAATCACAAGCGCTGTCACCGTGCAGAGTAAAATAACCCAGATAATATTCGCTCAAGTTCTCGGTACCGACGACCAAACCGCCTAACGATCTGGCAACCGCATACTGAACCGCCATTCTTTGCCTGGCCGCGAGATTGCCTTGATCAACCCGGTCCAGCTTAATCAAATCTTGTAAGGTTTTAGTCTGCAAATCAATCCAAGGGCCAAGATCTAAAACCACCACTCGGTTTCTGCCCAAATTCAAAAAAGAACACACTCTCTTGCTGTCCCGCAATCCCCTTTTTTGATAAGGCAAAATCGCGGCATACAGGTCTAAGCCCGCTCTTTGGCACAAGAAAGCAGTAAGCCCAGAGTCTAATCCGCCAGAAATCCCAACCACGGCCTTTGTCTTATTTCTCTTTCGGAATTCTTTGATTAAAAAATCAACTATTGTTTTAACTGCTTTCTTTCGATTTAATCTCATAGCCCCAAAGAAGAACATATCTGCTGCCAGGTATGCGCTTTGGTAAATTTATTGGTGGCCCGGAAACCCCTTTTTGCAACAGCTTGCAACTCTTCTTCACTGGTATTCAAAGCTCTTCTGATATTCAACAAAAGCGATTTTAAATTCTTGTCTTTTGCTAAAAAACAATTCTTTTTGTTCATCCATTCCAAGCCCCCGCCCATCGCAAAACCGATCACGACAGCGCCACACCGCGCAGCTTCAGCTGGCGGCATCGGAAAGCCCAAGATCCGGCCCCTTGGCACGAGCCAAAAATTCTTATACCTTTCCTCCGCGCTAACTAAAAACAGGGCTCTCCTCTTTAGTTTAAGCCAAAAAGGCGGATTGCCTATTCCCTGATCCAAAGAAACAAAAAACTTATGACAGAGAAGCTCCCTAAAAAACTCTTCTTCATGATAACGACCGTGAATCACAGTAATTTTCGTCCTAGCAGAAAATGCTCTTAAGATATAAGGGAGGACGGAAGAACCCCTTGCAGCCAAACAAAGAATGCCTCTCCTTTCCCTGATCTGCCTTTTGTTGACATATTTATTTAAGCCTGGGGTATCAAAAAAGGGATGAACAATATCTATTTTAGAAAGATTGTATTTGTCTTGGAGATAATCCCGGCAGGCGCGGCTCACGTTCCAGTGATGGGTGTAGATACTATTAGGAGCAAAGACTTTGGGACCGACAAAATTCCAACCAATTGGAATCGAGGCGCCCTGCTGCCAAAAAACCTTTCGTTCTGCTTTTGCTTTTTTTGTCGCTTCCCATGATTCTTTGAGCGGCCAGCCATCAATAATAATATCTTCTCGTTTGCAGCGAGAAACCATATCGGAAAAACCGATTATCTCTGCCGGGTCAGAAATAAAATGCGCCCGATAAGGTTTGCCTGGAATCACAACGCAAGCCCTATGCCCTTTCTCCGAAAACAACCGGGCAGTCTGATTAATCACCTTGGTCCCTCCTGATGGTCGGTTGTGGGCTCCGGATAAAAATACTTGCATTTTATAATACAGGTTAAGACCTAATCTGATCTGCGATCCATTGATAATTCCGGCGCAATCCCTCTTCTAGGGAAATCTGCGGGCTCCAGTCTAAAATCCTTTTACACAATCTATTATCTGAATTACGTCCGCGCACGCCTTGGGGCTTGTTTGTAAGATATTTCTTTTTTAACTTTTTTCCCGAAATTCCGATAATTATATCAACTAACCTGTTGATTGTCACGAGACGGTCAGAGCCAACATTCAAAGGCTGACGACAACTCGAATTCATCAACCGATAAATCCCTTCCAAACAATCATCAATATAGCAAAAGGATCGGGTCTGACGGCCATCACCCCAAATCTCAATTACCCCACCTGGCTGGGCTTTTGCCGCCTTGCGGCAGAGAGCGGCTGGCGCTTTCTCCCGGCCGCCTTCAAAAGTCCCTTCGGGACCAAAGATATTATGAAAACGGGCAATTCGGATATCCAAACCCCGATCTTGATAATAGTTTTGATAGATTCTTTCGGAAAATAATTTTTCCCAGCCGTATTCATTATCCGGATCAGCCGGATAAGCGTCTTTTTCTCTCAAGGCGATCACTTTTGAATTTGTCTGTTTGGAAACAGGATAGACACAGGCGGAAGAAGAAAAAAATAATCTCTTTACACTATTGCGATAGCAAGCTTCCGCGATATGAGCATTGATCAGAACATTGTCGCGCATTACCTCGGCCTTAACACTGCTGATAAAACCAATTCCCCCCATGTTGGCGGCGAGGGAATAAACCTTACTCATACCTTTGGTTGCCTTAATGCAATTTGAGGGATCTCGCAAATCTAAAAGCAAAAACTGATCTGCTTCGTTTTTTGGTGAAAATTCAGGATATTTAAGATCCACCCCTCTCACCCAATATCTTTTCTTTTTTAAAAAACGGACCAGGTGATGACCAATAAACCCGCCTGCGCCAGTGACTAGTATTTTTGTTTTCTTGGGTTTAGACATATTTATTTTCCCTTTGGGGTCCTAGGGAAAACCTGATGATTTTTTGGGGTTTATTTCTGATAACTCTCCCGCTAAGTAATCGTCTTCTTAAGCCCGGTTGTAAAATTAGTTTTCGCTTTGAAGCCAAACTCCTTTTGCGCCTTCTCTGTTGCCACTCGCCGTTTGGGCTGGCCATCAGGTTTAGAACGATCCCAATAGATCTTCCCTTCATAATCCATAATCTTGGTTAATAAACCAACTAAATCCTTAATTGAAATTTCTTTGCCCGAACCCAAGTTCACAGGTTCAGGTTTATTATATAGTTCAGTGGCAAGCAGGATCCCTTCTGCCGCGTCTTCCACATAAAGAAACTCGCGGGTAGCTTTGCCTGTGCCCCAAACCCGAATCTGTTTTTTGTGCTTTTCTTTTGCTTCGCTAATCTTGCGGATCAGGGCTGGAATCACATGTGAAAACCGGGGATCAAATTTATCACCCGGGCCATAGAGATTGACCGGTATTAAGAAAATCGCATTAAAACCATACTGCTTGCGATAGGCTTGGGCTTGGACTAAAAGCATCTTCTTCGCCAAAGCATAGGGCGCATTGGTCTCTTCAGGATACCCCTGCCACAAATCCTCTTCGCGAAAAGGCAGGGGTGTAAACTTAGGATAACAGCAGATCGTGCCAAGGGCGACAAATTTCTGGGCCCCGGCCTGCCTTGCTGCTTCCATCAGTTGAACGCCCATGATTTCATTATCGTAAAACATCTCACCGGGAATTCTCTGATTCAAACCAATCCCGCCAACTTTGGCTGCCAGATGGATCACAATGTCTTGACCCTGGACCACCCTCTGACAATTCTCCATCTCGCGCAAATCACACCCTGGATAATGGGGCAGAGTAAGATTTCTTCTTGGTACTTTTCTTTTCTCCAAAAGATTTTTAACCAAATGCCGGCCTAAAAAACCATAAGCGCCGGTCACTAGAATCTTCTTTTTGTTTAAATCGATCATATTTATCTCAATTCCCTTCGTTAAAACATTCTAACACTGATTCTCGGGCAAAACAAGAAAAAACAAACAAAAAATCCGCGATCCGCTAATCCGTTCATTGAATAATTTAGTAATAAAAAACCCCGGGTCAAATACCCGGAGTTTTTTGAATATTTTAAGTTTTCTTGGTTTTATTTGTGGGGTATATTTGGGGCCCCCGGAAAATCGCAGATTTTGTGGGGTTCACTTACATCCCCATGCCCGCGCCTGGCGGCATTGCTGGGCCTGGAATCTTGTCTTCTTTTTCCGGCAAATCAGTTACCACTGCCTCGGTGGTTAGGAACATACCAGCGATTGAAGCGGCATTCTGGAGCGCAGAGCGAGTTACCTTGGCCGGATCAACAATCCCGGACTGAATCAAGTTCTCAAACTTATGGGTCTCTGCATTGTAGCCAGTACTGCCTTTTGCTTTTTTCACTGCATCTACAATCACTGCTCCTTCCCGACCTGCATTCTGGGCAATCTGTTTTAAGGGTTCAACTAAAGCCTGATAAAGAATCTTGGCTCCGGTTTTTTCATCACCGCGCAATCCTCTCATCAAACGTTTCAGCGCAGGCATGGTCCGGATCAAAGCCACACCGCCGCCAACAACAACCCCTTCCTCGATTGCAGCCTTAGTTGCCTCAACCGCGTCCTCAACCCGGTGCTTTTTCTCTTCCAGTTCGGTTTCCGTGGCCGCGCCAACCTTGATCACGCCAACCCCGCCGGAAAGCCGGGCTAAACGTTCTTGCAGTTTTTCTTTATCATAATCAGAATCAGCTTGATCAATTTCAATCCTGATCTGGGCAATCCGATCACGGATTGCCTGTTGCTTGCCCTTGCCCTCAACAATCGTTGTATCCTCTTTAGTTACAATCACTTTACGCGCCTGGCCTAAATCAGATACCTCGACGTTTTCTAACTTCAAACCAACATCTTCAGAAATTACCTTGCCACCGGTTAAAACCGCGATGTCCTCCAGCATCTCTTTTCGTGAATCACCAAAACCCGGCGCTTTCACGGCCAAAGCATTAAAGGTGCCGCGGAGTTTGTTAACGACAAAGGTTGCCAGTGCTTCACCTTCAATTTCTTCCGCAATAATCACAAGGTCTTTCTTGCCGGCTTGGGAAAGCTTCTCTAAAAGAGGCAAAACCTCATTGACCGCTGACACCTTTTTGTCGGTGATCAAAATATAGGGATCTTCTAAAACCGCTTCCATTTTGTCCGCATTGGTCACCATATAAGGAGAGACATAGCCCTTATCAAACTGCATCCCTTCTACTGTTTCTTTTTCCAAACCAAAGGCCTTGGATTCCTCAACCGTAATCACGCCGTCCTGACCCACCTCTTCCATCACATCAGAAATCAACTCTCCAACTTTTGGGTCCTGGGCTGAAATCGTGGCCACTTGGGCAATCTCTTCTTTGGATTTAATTTGTTTTGAATCTTTCTGGAGACCAGCGACCACAGCATCAACCGCCCGATCCATCCCTCTCTTAATCGCGATTGGGTTTGCGCCGGCCGTGATGTTGCGCAATCCTGCTTCTATCATTTTTTGAGCAAGCAGGGTCGCTGTCGTGGTGCCGTCGCCTGCCGCATCATTAGTCTTTTCCGCCACTTGTTTCACAAGTTCGGCGCCGATGTTCTCAAGTTTGTCGGGAAGTTCAATTTCTTTAGCAATGGTCACACCGTCATTGGTAATCGTCGGACTGCCAAAGCCCTTATCCAAAACCACATTGCGGCCCTTGGGCCCCAAAGTCACCTTGACTGTGTTTGCCAGCTTGTCCACGCCGCACTTTAAAGCCTGGCGCGCTTTTTCATCAAATTTAATTTGTTTAGCCATGTGTAGCTTGTAACTTGTAGCTTGTAACTTGTAACCGGAAGGGTTAATCCCGGAGACGACAAGTTATAAGCAGCAAGGGTTACGGGTTATTTAATAATTGCTAAAATGTCAGATTCAGAGATAACTAAAACTTCTTTATCGTCAATCTTGATTTCATTTGGGCTGTATTTAGTAAAAAGGACCGTATCACCGCGCTTAACACTCATCTCTGCCCGTTTGCCATTATCCAAAAGTTTGCCCGGTCCGACAGCCAAAACCGTGCCTTTTTCCGGCTTCTCTTTTTCCGCTGTATCAGGCAAAACAATCCCTGATTTAGTTGTTTCATCTTCGCTTAAAGGCTTGATTACTACTTTGTCTTCTAGGGGTTGAATTTTCATAATTTTGCTTTTTTAATTAAAAAATTTTACTTCGGACTTATATTATATTCTCTTAGCAGACTCTTGTCAAGAGTGCCAATACTAATAAATTCCAAGTATTCTATACTACACCAAACCAAATCTTTTGGCAAGAGTATCGTGGTAATATTCACGCAGATCTTTTTCGTGAAATTTGAGAATCTCGTCAGAAATAATAACCTTGGTATTATCCTCTTGGGCAGCACTTTTAGTGTTGCGCGACATCTTGGAAATCTGGATTTTTTTTAAAGCCGCCTCGATCAGATCTCCCAATCTGTGACCTAACAACATTTCCTGCAATCTCTTGGCAATCTCGCCAAGGATCAAAGGCTTCACGATTCTCCGCGGCACGCCGGAATATCGGACATAAAAAGGCAAAGACGAGAGGAGTTTTTTGTTCTGACGAAAAAATTCTAAAGCAACACCATCATCGTAAATCGGACTGACCTGTGATAACCAATGAGCCAAATAAGGATCACGGATCTCACCCTTGTCTTTCAAAGCAACCTTCTGAAGATCCAAATGGGAATCAGCTAAATAAAAAGAGAGGCAGAGACGGTCAGCGATCTTGTCTTTATGCCGCCGCAAACCCAAAAAAGAAACTAAAGAGGTTACCAAAAATCTGGCTGTCCACATTCTGCCTGTCCTGACAATAATCAAGAGATCAATATCACTCTCGCGGTTAGCAGTATTAAAAGCGACTGTATTGCAGACCCCTATCATCCGGACAAAAGGCAATAAAGCTAAAAGCCGCGTTACTCTTCTCGCCCGCTTCCATTTGGGCTGGGAAAAATTGTGAAAATCTAATCTTTTTTTAACCAAACCCAGGTCGCCTTTTAAAAAGTAAAATCCCCTCCCCGTTTCCACCCCTGGCATCTTTTCCAAAACCCTCTGGAGCGCTAACAAATCTATCACAGGCCTTCCCTTGCCCGCCCAAAAAAGATTGCGCCAACACTCAAATAAAGTCAAGGGCTTACCTTGAAGGTTGAAGTAGTGGAGAGTATATAAAATACTCTTTCTTAGAGTTGGATCTCCTCGGTTATAAAAAGTCAAAAGTCAAAAGTCAAATCTCAAAAATGTAGATCAACCTTCGAGTCTCGAGCCTCAGGTCGAGGGAAAGTCAAAAATATTTTTAACCTGCCGGCAGGCAGGCAGGGATTTAATTTGCCTGCCTCCCGGTAGGCGAGGCATTTTTGACTTTTGAGATTTGAGATGTTAAAAATATTTTTTCAAAAACTGCCCCGTATAACTCTTCTTCACTCTCGCCATCTGCCGCGGCGTGCCCTGTGCCACAATCTCCCCTCCGGCCTCTCCTCCTTCCGGCCCCAAATCAATAATCCAATCCGCGGATTTAATCACATCCAGATTGTGTTCAATCACCAAAACCGTATTCTTTTTATCCACTAATTGATTCAGGACCCCTAAGAGTCTCTTCACATCATCAAAATGGAGACCGGTTGTGGGCTCGTCTAAAATGTAGAGGGTCTTGCCTGTGGCCCGGCGCGAAAGTTCAGTGGCTAATTTGACTCTCTGCGCCTCGCCGCCAGACAGGGTAGGCGCGGGCTGCCCCAAGCGGAGATAACCCAATCCGACCTCACTTAATATTTGAAATTTTTGACGAACAATCGGAATATTGTAAAAAAACTGCAAGGCCTCTTCCACGGTCATTTCCAAAACCTGCGCGATGTTCTTCCCTTTACAATAAATCTCCAAAGCCGCCTTGTTGTAACGGCTGCCTTGGCACTCCTCACACTCCACATAAACATCAGGCAGAAACTGCATTTCAATCCTGACCAAGCCCTCGCCGCGGCAGGCCTCGCAGCGCCCGCCTTTAACATTAAAACTGAACCGGCCCGCCCGATAGCCGCGGATCTTGGCTTCCGGGGCTTTGGCGTAAAGTTCGCGGATCGGAGTAAAAACGCCGGTATAAGTAGCTGGGTTGGAACGGGGCGTCCGGCCGATCGGCGACTGGTCAATCGTAATCACTTTATCTAAATAAGAAAAACCCGTGATCCGTCTGTGTTTTCCCGGCAGTCTTTTTGCGCGATAAAACTTTTGGGCCAAGGCCCGCGCCAAGATATCATCCATCAAAGTGGACTTGCCTGAACCAGAAACACCGGTGATGCAAACGAATTTGGCCAAAGGAATCTCAACATCAATATTCTTCAAGTTGTGCTCTCTTGCTCCTTTAATCGAAACCTTGCGGCTATTGCCGCGACGATAGTGTTGAGGTAGAGGAATTTCCAATCTGTGGGCTAGATACTGGCCGGTTAAGGACTTTTTGCAATTCTTAACCTGTGCAGGCGAACCTTGGGTCACGATCTCGCCGCCGTGTTTGCCTGCCCCTGGTCCGATATCAATAATGTGGTCGGCATTCAAGATCGTTTCTTCATCATGTTCAACCACAATCACGGTATTACCCCGATCCCTTAACTGCTTCAAGGTAGCAAGGAGCCGCAGGTTATCCCTCTGATGTAAACCGATTGAAGGTTCATCTAAAATATAGAGAACGCCAGAAAGTGAAGAACCAATCTGAGTCGCCAGTCTGATCCTCTGGGCCTCGCCCCCGGCCAGAGAAGAAGCGGAGCGGTCTAGGGTTAAATAAGGCAGACCCACATTCTGCAAAAAAGAAAGCCGTTCTCTGATCTCTTTTAGGATCTGCTTCGCAATTATCCTTTCTTTAGGGGTTAAAGACTTACTCAAATCCTTAAAGAAATCAGAGGTTTCGGCAATGTTCATCCTGACAATATCAATAATTGATCTCTCTCCTACAGTGACAGCTAAAATCTCGAGTTTGAGGCGGGCGCCCTGGCAGGTCGGGCAGGGATAGATCCGCATATACTTTTCAATCTCGCGCCGGATATAGTCAGACTGGGTCTCTTTGTACCTGCGCTCCAGATTCGGGATCACGCCCTCAAAAGGAATCTTTGCCTCAAAATGCCTATACTCTTTACGATAAGTAGTGGGCACTCGCTCGCCTTTGGTACCGTAAAGAATGATATTGAGATCGTCCTGTTTTAATTTATTTACAGCAAGATCTAAAGAGAAGCCATAGTGACTGGCTACTGATTCCAGCATCTGGATATACCAGCCGCCAGCCGAAACGGCCCGCGCCCAAGGCCGGATCGCTCCTTCGCGCACCGAGAGCTTTTTATTCGGAATAATCAGCTTCTGATCAATCTCAAGCTTGGTGCCCAAACCCGTGCATTCAGGACAGGCGCCGTGCGGAGAATTAAAAGAAAAATTGCGCGGCTCCAAAGCCGGCAGGCTAATATCGCAATCCGGACAAGCAAAGTGTTCCGAAAAAAGAACGTCCTTTTTGGCATCAGGCTGATTGATAATCACCAAGCCATTGCCCAAATCCAAAGCAGTCTCCAGAGAATCAACAAGCCGCTCCCGCTCTTCTTTGTTTTTCTCTAAGATCAACCGATCAACAACCACATCCAAGTTGTGTCTCCTCCGTCGATTAATCGCAGTCTCTAAGGCTTCCTCTACATCCATAATTGTCCCATCCAGACGCACCCGAACAAAACCCGCTTTCTGAATCTCGGCAATCTCTCTTTTGTGTTCGCCTTTCTGATCGCGAACCATTGGCGCTAGAATGACCACCTTGGTCCCTTTGCGAACCGAAAGGATTTTATCCGTGATTTGGCTTACGGTCTGAGCTGAAACCGGCTTACCGCACTTCGAGCAATGCGGTCTGCCCACTCGCGCGAATAGCAGTCTTAGATAGTCATAAATTTCCGTGATCGTGCCCACGGTCGAACGGGGATTAGAAGAAGCTGACCTTTGGTCAATCGAGATCGCGGGCGACAACCCTTCAATCTGATCCACATCCGGCTTGTCCATCAATCCCAAAAACTGCCGGGCATAAGCAGAGAGACTCTCGACATACCGCCTTTGCCCTTCAGCATAAATCGTGTCAAAAGCCAAAGAAGACTTCCCAGAACCAGAAAGACCAGTGATCACAACCAGTTTGTCTCGCGGGATCTTAAGATCAATGTTCTTTAAATTATGGACCCGCGCCCCGCGGATCAGAATTTCTTTTGGCATTTCCTTTTTGATTTTGTCAAAAAATTAACTTTCTAATTATACATCGTGAAAAGTTAAAAGTCCAACCTTCGCCTCATAAGCTTCGGCTGGCAGGCAAAATGGTTTAAATAAAAAAACCCGTGATCATAGAATAAAAATCCCGGGTAAAACTTTAGCGAACACTCTTGATCTCAATTTGATACCTTTTTCCTTTTCCAAAACCATTATCCAAACAACTTATTTGAAGCTTAGCCTCTCCTTTGCTAAAGGTTAACTTGCCATCCTTTCCACCACGGAAGAACATACAGGGCAAAAGATAAGGAACCATTCTCCTGTCACTGCCCTTCTCAAACCAGCCCACGACCGTATCATCGTAAGACAAAGCCTGGCAAACAATAGACCCTCCCGCGATCAAATGAGGCTCTGCTTCAACATCGGCAGAACGTAAAACCTCTGTCTCACTGCAATCCAAAGGACCGAAAGGCAAAAAGTCTTTACTTTCTTCTCCGTCGCTATAAGTCCAGCCGAAAACCGAACCCTGATGACTAGCCTGACATACTAAATCAAAATCTTTGAATTCATACCTTCCTCGCTCACGAGCAAGAAGTGTTCCAAAAATAAGGACCAACAGAAGTACATTCAACACAAGATTAGATTTAAGCCAGCGACGACTTACCTTTCCCTTGATTGTTGAAATAATCGTTACTATAACTCCAATACCAATAATAATGAGTCCTATAAGCACGAACATTCTAATCACTCCTCTCAAATCGAAATAAAGGTTTGAACTAGAAAATGAACAAATATATACTTCTAAGTAAAACTAAAAACGATTACTAACTTTAACACAATCACAGTTTTTATCAAAAAAAACCGCAGGTAAAGACACCGGCGGTGAAGATTCAGGGACAAACCAGCAAAAGGCCTATTCTTCAACATCAATAATATAGATGCCAAAGCGCTCTGGGATGAACTTTTCCCCCTGCTGGTAAATAGTAACCACGGGGAACTCAACATCAAAACAAGGGCAAACATGATCCACCCATTCTGGGAAGAATGATCTTCCTGATGTTGTTCCCTTCAAGCTCTTGTAACTCCTCTCACTTTCCGGCCCCCACGGATCGTAATGGTAAGTGTACCTATATTCAAGTACATACTCTCGGGGCTTTTCAAAGATCCCCAAAGGCCCCCACTCCAGAAGCCAAGGTGCGATCTTATCCACGACAATACCTGAACCAGGCATTAACTCAACCGGATCCAGGTAGCAAATGACTCCAGAGTAAAGAAAAAGAGAGACTGTTTTGCCGTCGTCTATGGTCAGATCCATAACCACCGCACCCCGCGGCATAGGAGGCCGAACAACGATCTTTTCTTCTCCCACATTTTCCACTGTGCAGCTAAACCAATACCACAGAAAAAACTCTTGATCAAAGTCACGGAGTTCGCCACAGAGAAATATCCTGAAACGAATACTCCCTTCCTGCTTTTCAGCAAGCAATCTGCGGTATTCTGCCTTAGGGGAAAATGTCATCTTGACAGGCTCTTGTTCGAGCTTCTTGGGGACAACCGTCGCACACGATAAACAACAAACCACTAAAACTATAAGTAGGTAGCTCCATTTCTTTCGCATCGATCTCATCCCCTTTCGAGATAGACCGCAACCTGTTATTATGAAAGAACGAAAAAGCTAGCTACAGACCGCAGGACAATCAGGCGTCTAATCTTAAGTATACTCTTTAAATTATGAAAAAACAAATAGCAGAGTTGCCAAAAAAACCCGGTGTCTATATCTTCCGTGATTTTAAAAATCACGTTATTTATGTTGGCAAAGCCAAGGACCTAAAAAAACGGGTCTCTTCCTATTTTCGCGAAAGAAATAACCTTGCCCCGGATAAAAAGCAGATGCTCGCCAAGATTAAAAAAATCGAGCACATCGTGGTCATAGACGAAACCGAGGCCTTGTTTTTAGAATACAGTCTGATTAAAAAATACAGGCCAGATTACAATATCATTGGTAGAGACGACAAATCCCACGCCTATATCGCCCTAACCCGCGAAGAGTTCCCCCTGATTTTTATTCTGCGCGAGAAAGAAAAGGACAAATTCTCAGGGAAACTCTTTGGTCCTTATCTTTCCTCCTTTGCTGCCAAACAGACCTTAAAAATTCTGCGCAAAATCTTTCCCTATCGTTCCTGTAAAAATCTACCAAAGAAGACCTGTCTTTTCTATCACATTGAACTCTGTCCTGCGCCTTGTGTTCATAAAATCAAAAAAGAAGATTATCAGGAAATTATCAAAAGCATCCAAGAATTCCTACGCGGGAAGCATAAAAAAATAACAAGAGAAAGCAAGAAGAGAATGCTTGAATCAAGTCAAGAGCAAAATTATGAAAAAGCAACATTTTACCGCAACCGATTGTTTGCTTTAGAAAAGATTCAGGCGATGAGCAAAAAAAGTATTAAAGAATTCTTACAAAATATCCAAGGAGGCAAGCTTAACCTCTATCAAGAAACTCTCGGAGCTAAACTAAAAGGCGACTTAAAACTTCTCGGGATCCCCTACCGGATTGAGGCCTATGATGTTTCCAATATCCAAGGAAAGCAAGCAACCGGCTCGATGATTGTGTTCTATAATGGGAAACCATCAAAATCTGACTACCGCCGCTTTAAAATTAAAACCGTCAAAGGCGCGAATGATGTCGCGATGATCCAAGAAATTTTAGAAAGGCGATTTAGAAAACAAAGAGAGGGATGGCCAAAGCCCGATCTTATTGTGATTGACGGAGGCAAAGCCCAGCTTAATACTGCTCTCAAAGCAATCAAGAAATATAATCTTAAAATACCTGTACGCGCTCTCGCTAAAAAACTGGAAGAGATCTACTTTCCAAAAAAGAAGAAAGCGATTACTCTGCCAGATGATTCCAGGTCCTTAATGCTTCTAAAACAAATCCGCGATGAAGCCCACCGTTTTGCAATCAGCTATCACCGCAAACTGCGCAAAAAAGCAACAATTGCTTCCAAGCTCGATCAGATCCCAGGCATTGGCCCAAAAAGAAAACAAGTGCTTCTTCAAGAATTCGGCTCAATCGAAAACATCAAAAAAGCAAGAATAACCGACCTTGAAAAAGTGTTAGACAAAAAAATAGCGCAAAGAGTAAAAAATAGGTTAAAAAAACCGACAGCGTATTAGCTACCGGTCACCCACAATCGAAAGAGCTTCCATCAATTCTTCGTCAAGGGATTCGTGATCCTCTCCGGGGCTCTCATGAGAAACTTCCCCAACTAAAAGTTCAAGCCCTACCTCTCCACACATGGAACGAACTCTTAGGTGGGGGATGAACCAAAATTCCCAAAGCGCCTCTTCCGCACCTTTAGGTATATCAGACATTATCATCACCTTTGACATTCAAATCACTCCTGTATGGAAAGAAAACTTAAACACAAAATCAAAAAACGAGAAGCCAAAAGAAAAAAGCGGATGAAAGTTTCAGGCCGTTCTGTAGTGAGCCTGAAACGGATTATTGATAAAAAGAGCAAATAGTAAATCTTGAATTGAGAATCATTCATAATTCATAATTTCACCCGTACTGGATGACCACCCGGAATTGGTGGCATAATTCATGATTCCAACTTATTGACTCCCGGCCTTCAAAATGCTATCCTTACTACTGATACTACTGATTCTCTCCTCTTCTAAGAATACCCTAAATTATGTCACAAATACTTAAAATCGTCCAGATTATTTTAGCTGTTTTACTTTCAGGCGCTATTTTATTGCAAGCGCGCGGCATGGGACTGGGCAGTACATTTGGCGGCGACGGCAATGTCTATCGCACCAAACGGGGAGCGGAAAAATTCATTTTCAAAGCGACGGTAGTTCTATCGATCGTATTCCTGGCTTTAGCCTTAGTTAATGTGTTGATCTAAAATGTTTTAGAAGCAACAGGAATCAAAGAACTATTTTGAAAAAAGAACAATGAAGCCACCTTTTAAAAAATCCCTTGATGGCTTAAAAAAAATCCGCTCCCAGCGGACTCAGTTTTTTTCTCGAGAAGAATCAAAAAAACTCAAGATTCCCAAATTAAAACAAATCGCCAATCTCCCCCGCACCTTAACCACCTGGGAACGAATTCTGATTTTCACCCTTGCCGGCATTATTATTGTCAGCCTAATCTTCTGGATTCAAATCTATTATCTCAAGCATTCAGAGCTAGTCCCGAAGGTCGGCGGCCAATACACAGAAGGAATGGTCGGCCAGCCCAAGTACATCAATCCAGCCCTGGCCCAAACCAATGATATCGATCTGGACCTATCCAGCCTCATTTTCTCAGGTCTTGTCAAATACGATCAAAATCAAGAACTGGCTCTGGACTTAGCTTCGGAGTACGAAATTTCTGAAGATAAAAAAACTTACCGATTCACCCTGAAACCCAACCTCTTTTGGCAGGACGGCGAGCCATTAGCCACCGATGACATCATCTTCACCGTGCATCGGATTCAAGACCCAGATTTTAAAAGTCCTCTGCGCTCGGTTTTCTTGGGCGTAAAGATGGATCAAATTGACGAGAGAACATTGAAGTTTGTCTTAAAAGAACCCTATTCCCCTTTTCTCTCTAACTTAAATTTCGGCATCCTGCCAATGCACATCTGGGAAACCATTCCGTCAGCTAATGCCGCCCTGGCTGAATACAACCTAAAACCGATCGGGTCCGGACCCTGGCAGTTTCACAAGCTTAAAAAAAATAAAGAGGGCAATATTGAATCTTATTCCTTAAAACCCAATCCTCATTATTACGGCAAATCTCCTTTTTTGGAAAAAATCAGCTTCCAATTTTATCCTGATTTTGAGAGCCTGCTCTCCGACCTAAAAGCAAGGCAGGTAGACGGTCTTTCCTATATCCCAAAAGAAAAGAAGGACAGACTAAACGGCGGCGAATACCTGGAGATTTATTCACTAGAACTGCCCCACGCCTACTCTATTTTCTTAAACCAAAACCAAAACGAACTTTTAGAAAATCAATATATCAGACAAGCTCTGGAGTACGCTACGCCAAAAACAGAAATCCTAGAGCAAGCGATCTTTGGCAACGGCAAAATAATCTATTCCCCTCTGCTCCTTAGCAAAGATGATGAACTTGCCACAAGAGAATTCGATCCTCTCAAGGCAGAGGAATTGTTAGAAGCCCAAGAATGGACAAAAGATGAAGAAGACGGCATCTATACTAAAGCCGCAGAACGACTAAGCTTGACCTTGGTCACTACTGATTGGCCCGAATACTTAAAAACCGCGGAAATTTTAAAAGCAAAATACAAACAAGCGGGGATCGAATTAGTCACTGAATCTTACAACACTGCCAAAATCCAACAGGAATACATCAGGCCGCGCAATTTCGAAGCCCTGCTCTACGGAGAGATCCTGGTCCACAACCCCGACCCTTACATTTTCTGGCATTCCTCTCAAATCAAAGACCCAGGGCTCAATATCGCCTGCTTTGAAAATCAAGAGGCTGACAAAATCTTAGAAGAAATCAGGACCTTAAATCCAGAAGAGAGAAAAGAAAAATACAAGGCGCTGGAAGAAATCATCAGCCAAGAAACACCCGTAATCCCTCTTTACACCCCTCATTATCTTTACGGCATCACTAAAAAAATCAAAGGGATCAAGGCCCAGGAAGTCGTGTTCCCCCATGAAAGATTCGCCGGGCTGTCAGACTGGTACATTGAACAGGAAAGGAAATGGGTTAAAAAAGAGGATTAAGATAAAAACAAAAATCATTTCATTATTTTATTGTTCCATTGTTTTAAAAAAATAATAAAAAATAAAAGGCGTTGCTTCCGCTCAAATTTTATGTTAAAAATAATGCTCCCAATTGGCCGGAGTGATGAAACTGGAAAACATGCGCGGTTCAGGGCCGCGTGCCACAAAATGGCTTGTGGGTTCGAATCCCACCTCCGGCACAGATTCAGTTCAAAGTTAAAAATGCAAAGTTAAAAGTTGAGTCTAAAATTAAAAGTTTTTTAAATTTCTAACTTTTAGCTTTACACTTTTAGCTCTTAGCTTACAAAATATGTCCAAAACAAAAAGACCAAAATTCAAAACCAAACCAATCCCTACTCTAGAAATCGCTCCTCGAAAAAGCAAACCTAAAACCACTAGTCCTCCCAAAAAAATAAAAGTCAAGCAAAAGCAGCCAAAACCAAAAGAAAAAAAACTTTTGAAAATAATCCCCTTGGGAGGCTTAGAAGAAGTGGGCAGGAATATGACTGTGTTTGAATACGGCAATGATATTTTGATTGTGGATATGGGCCTGATGTTTCCTAACGAAGAAATGCTGGGAATTGATTATGTGATCCCTGATATTTCTTATCTTGTAAAAAGGCGGAAAAACATCCGGGGCGTAGTCTTTACCCACGGCCATTTAGATCACATTGGTGCTGTCCCCTATCTCTTAGAAAAATTAGGAAATCCTTATCTTTACGGTACGCCCCTGACTATGGCGTTTCTGCGCGACCGGCTCTCTGAATTCAAGATGAATAACAAATCCAAGCTGAACACCTTTACGGTTAATGACAACATCCGGATCGGCGACTTTGAGCTCGAATTCTTTCGGGTCAACCACAATATCCCTGATGGAGTAGGGATTGCGATCTATACACCAGTCGGGCTTTGCGTTACAACCGGCGACTTTAAGTTTGACTACACCCCGGTTGACGAAAAACCGAGTGACTTCTCTCGGATCGCAAAACTGGGAGGACAAGGGGTCTTGGTCGCGATGTGCGACTCAACCAGCGCAGAAAAAGAGGGTCATTCTATCTCGGAAAAAAAGATCGGCCGGACTCTGCGCCGGATCTTTGAAACAGCGAAAGGGCGAATCATTATGGCCACTTTCTCTTCCTTGATCAGCCGCGTCCAGCAAGCAATTAACTCTGCTTACTCAAGCGGCCGCAAAATTGCTTTTTCCGGCCTCTCTCTGGAGAAGAGTATTAAAATCGCTGTCGATCTTAATTATCTCAAAATCCCGCCTAATACCATTGTCAGTCTACGTCAAGCGAAAAACCTTGCCCCGAACAAGGTGGCGATCGTGGCAACCGGCAGCCAAGGCCAAGAGGCCTCTGCTTTAGCCCGAATGAGCCGCAATGAACACAGAGAAATCAAAATCAAGAAAGGAGATACTATCCTGCTCTCCTCTTCGCCAATACCGGGCAATGAACGTTCTATCTACAATATGATGGACAATCTTTTCCGACAAGGAGCACGGGTATTTTATGAAAAAATCATGGACATCCACACAGGCGGACACGGACATAAAGAAGACCTAAAGCTGATGCTTTCCCTCTTAAAGCCGAAATATTTCATCCCAATCCACGGCGAACACCATATGCTCGTTAACCACACTTGGATCGCGAAAGAGCTTGGTTTCACAAACGAACAAATCTTTATTATGGAGAATGGACAAATCTTAGGCATTGACCAAAAGCAAAACGCTCGGATCCAAAAAGAAAGAGCTCCTTCCGGATATGTTCTGGTTGATGGGCTGGGCGTTGGTGATGTCGGTCAGGTGGTCTTGCGGGACCGTCAGCAAATGGCGAAAGACGGGATGTTCGTGGTAATCGTCACGATCAACAAAGAGAACGGGGCCCTGATCAGCGAGC
>SDBT01006144.1_pt1 | contig 20000 bp, 20 predicted proteins | sample 2277101 | NCBI WGS metagenome assembly SDBT01 (sample SAMN10404973, study PRJNA504765) | marine sediment metagenome | isolation source: marine sediment core GS10_PC15, 103 cmbsf | place: Arctic Ocean: Southern Knipovich Ridge | collected 2010 | reverse complement strand
GTAGGGTGTTCTCCGGTCGGGTAATGTTATTCACCAGGTGGTGCTTGATGCGGCCACCCGTCACCATACCGCTGCCGGCTATGATTAATACGCTCCCTTTGATGAAGTTTATTGCCTTAGACTCCTCCGTAGTCTGCACTATCTTCAAGTTATCAAAACTAAAAGGTGAATTCTCCTGGTGCAGACGCTGCATCATTTCCCTGTCGAAGAGTCCAGCGTGATGTTTGAAGACCTCGGTAATACGTATCGCCATCGGGCTATCCAGGAAGACAGTAATCGGCGGGATTTCATCGCGCAGGAAGAGTTCGTTCAAATGGTAGAGCAGTTCCTGGCTGCGCTCCAACGCAAAGCTGGGCACGACGATGTTGCCGCCAGCCTTTATTGTCTCGTTGATATAGTCACGCAGTTGTGCCTGAATATCGATGTTCTTGTGTTCAGCGTGGGTGCGGTTGCCGTAGGTTGACTCGATGACCACATAATCCGCCTCATAGAAAATGGCCGGGTCATTTATGATAGGGCGGTCTGGTTCGCCAACATCGCCGGAAAAGAGGATGCGGCGCTTCTCGCCGCCCTGGATTATATTGATGCCAACAGTGGCCGAACCAAGCACGTGGCCAGCCTCATAGAAGCACCCTTCGATGCCATCTTTCACTCTGATACAACTATCGTATTCCACGGCGGCGAAATGCGGGGTAACTGCCTTGGCATCCCTGGTGGTGTAAAGCGGCAACTCCGGATATGGCCCACACCGCCCTTCACGCTGATGACGCTTTGCCTTATAGATAGCATCTTCTTCCTGCAGGTGTGCAGAGTCGAGCAGTATGATTTGGGCGATTTCAGACGTTGCCTGTGTACAGTATATCTTGCCCTTATAGCCATCGCGCACCAGCTTGGGTAACAGGCCACAGTGGTCGAGGTGGGCATGGGTTAAAAAGACAGCGTCGATGGTGTCAGGGCGGAACGGGAATGGCTGCCAGTTCCTTTCCTGATATCTGCGTTCCTGATACAATCCACAGTCCACCAGCACACGGACATCTGAGGTCTCCAGCAAATAGCAGGAACCGGTTACATTGCGCGACGCACCAAGGAATGTGACTTTAGCCAGCATAAATCATCAAATCCTTTCATTACAGCACTGCTTATGGGTCTTGTGTTTAAATATACTAAATATCATAGGTAAGGCGAAGTGAGCGGCATTCTCAAATCGAACTCGTTACCCATCTCTTTTCTGACTTCGCGGTAGAGTTCTATGCATTCTTTAACCGGCGTTCCCGCCGCCAGGTTGAAGTACTCCGGGAATTTCTTACCGGCCGGGGGGTCCTTTAACGAGCTTTCATACTTGTCAAGCAGTGCCTTTACTATTTTATTCGCCTCCTTACGACTCATCCCGACTACGGAATGCGCTATCCCGTTGCCGAAAATATTCTCTAGGGGGCCGGAATTGTCTATAATTACCCCTCTCGATGGGGGAGCGATTTCGACGGAGCCGCCGGACACCACGGAAGCGATAATCGCCGCGCTATACTCGTAATAGCTCATTTTGGTCATCGGCCCGGCCATGGAATACACCGGACTAACTATCGATAGCGGACTGTGGCGTGCCGTGGCTTGATTGGCTACGCTCCGTGCCCAGATTGTATTACGATTGGAGGTGGTCCCCATTTCAATGGGGACGGCAAAGGGATGTTGTGCCACACCTCGTAGGACAAGCAAATCTACCGGATTATAGGCGGCGCTGACCACCGCCACGCCCACTGGTCCACCGGCGAAACCGCCCAGGATAACCCCGTTTTCAGCAAAGGTTAAATTCCCCACGGCTTCGCAATAGGCGACCTTGTTCAGCGCGTCAAGGTCTACTTTCAACTCGTGGACGGTGCCTATTTCCAGAAAATCCGTTTTCGGATTGCCAAACCGGTGACCCGCAATGTGCTCCGGAGCCCTTATCGCTGAAGCTACCTCATTCACCACCGGCATTCCCGGACGGCCGGCTCGACGCAGGGCCTCACGGGTTAGAAGTATCGTTCGAATGGCACCCTCCAGCCCCATGGGACTACCCGCCACCAGTGGCTGTCCATCCAGCTTGGTCAGGCAGGGAGCGGTGATACCATCCGAAAGAGGGTCCTCCGCGTATGTCTTGACTATATTGATTAAATTCAACTCGCTGGATACAGGGCCGGCTCCTGAACCGGAACACCAGGGAGGCGTTTCATCTTCCGGGAAACGCCGCGGCATCACCCTGGCATCTTTTCCCTCACCGTACACCACATTCACCGGTGCTGATGCAATGGCGCCTTCTATCTCCTCTCGGGTGAAAAGAACCCGTCTTTCCGTATCAAGACAGTAAACCCCCGTCTCAACGAGAAATTCCATGGCCGCTTCCCAGACTCTATCAGCCAGGTCGTCATCTGCAGGGACCGGGTTCTGCGGGTCATATTTAATGTCATACTTCTCTACTACTTTGCGCAAGTTAGGCACAAAGATATGAAGGTCAAAGTCCCGCTCCGTGCAAATTGGGCCATTAAATGCCCGCTCCATAACTGTCCCAAAACTAATCATCAGCTTGTTTCTTCCTCTCAGTGGATAGCTTTTAACCTGTGATTGAAGCCTTCGATGACTATCTCGCCCAGGCTTCATTTTGCTATCTTTGCGTTGTTCTGTATTGTAACAGAAAGGCATTTGGCGCTCAATGCTCGTGGAATCACAGATGGCGTGTGACATGAACATAAATCATTAGAAAGTCCCACGTTTCTCAAGTTTTATCTAACTCTAAAAGTGGGATTTCTTTGCTTCGCTCTCTTTGTGGATATTTAGAAAATATTAGGAAATTGCCCAGCTTTGTTAAGCTATTGTTTTGACTGCTGCCTCTACAATAATGCCGCAGATAAGGAGGCCGAAATGTTACCAGCACAGATAAAAGCGATGTCCTTGAAGCTCCAGCGATGCCAAAGATGTGGCGGTCAGCTTATACATTCCTACGGCGACATCGAGTGCCTTCAATGTGGCGCTGGTTACGCCACAGATAGCAGGCTGGAGACAATCAATTCAGTGATGAAATCGATAATTGAAGAGTCAAAAGTTGACCGCTCTGCTGTTCATGAGGGCAAATGATGATACATTTGAATAAATCGACGATGTGTAATCGAACAGAGCCGACTTAGAGTCCAGCAGCAGTAAGGATATCGGGGACCACTTCCTTTTTGCCAATAGCCATCAATGAGAGAGAACGAAAGCGGGTTCAAAGAAGGTTTCAACATTTGAGTATCAAGAAGTAATGTTTGGTAGCGCATACCGGATTCGAACCGGTGATCTCCTCCTTGAGAGGGAGGTGTCCTAAACCCCTAGACGAATGCGCCGCCGGAATATTCTGGCTGGGGAAGAAGGATTCGAACCTTCGCTTACGGATCCAGAGTCCGCTGTCCTACCACTAGACGATTCCCCAGCACAGGAAAATTATAGCATGTAGCTTCGTATCAGGCAATAACCATATCGGTTGACATACTTTGTGTGGACGCTTATTCTTTAAGTACTCAATGAGGAAGGTATGTGAAGAATGTCTGATATTGTTTCCCTGCAGAGACTGCTACGGGTACAATTCGAAGACCCTTCGCTGCTGGAGCAAGCTTTAGTACATAGCTCTTATCTTAACGAATATCCCGGCGAAATCAGGATATCCAATGAGCGATTGGAATTTCTCGGCGATGCGGTACTGGGTTTAATTGCGGCGGAGAAGCTGTATCAGGATTTTCCAGACCTTGCTGAAGGCGAAATGACCAGAATCCGCTCGGTTCTGGTGCGGCGGGAGGCGCTGGCGGATATCGCCGGAAGCCTGAAGCTCGGAGATTACCTGTATATGGGGAAGGGTGAGGAGGCAAGCGGCGGGCGAAAGAAACCGGCCAACCTGGCGGGCGCATTGGAAGCGATAATCGCCGCCATTTTTCTTGACCAGGGCATGGCGGTCACCAGGGAACTGGTACTGAGATTGCTTGTCGAGGAACTTCAGAAGGTAGCGGGAAGGGGAGGGGGTGTCGATTGCAAATCGCAATTACAGGAACTGATACAGTCGAAATATCGTTCGTCGCCTGCATACCGGACAATTCAGGCCACCGGTCCGGACCACGATAAGCTATTCACCGTTGAGGTACTGCTTGGGGAGAGGGTGTTGGGGAAGGGTTCGGGCAAAAGTAAGAAGCTGGCCGAGACAGACGCGGCCCGCGATGCCCTGGCGCGTTCTAAAAACAGCTTTACACCGTAATAGCTCTTTGCTAAACTGCAATAGATACTATATTGTAGTTAACTAACCAAATCAGAGGGTTTGCAATGGGTAAACGAGATTATCGACACAGGGAGTCAAAGAAAACGAAAAAGGATACCAAAAAGATTGCACCGGTCAATATCCTACAACCATTGGTGCAGGTAGAAGTAATCAAGAAGGGGAAAAAGAAACGGGAAGGAGCGGAGGAGGAAGAAGGATAGCTGCTTATCAGCACCTTTACCGAACCGGAGAACTCAGAAAAAGGGCGGAAAAAGCCCGAGCATTACTTGCCCGATGTCACCTCTGTGCCCGCAACTGTGGAGTCAATCGCCTGAGCGGTGAAATCGGTCAGTGCCAGACAGCAAATGCGGCGAGCGTTTCCAGCTTCGGGCCACACTTCGGGGAAGAGGCACCATTGGTTGGCAGGCGTGGCTCGGGAACCATCTTCTTCACCTACTGCAATCTGCACTGCGTTTTTTGTCAGAACTACAGTATCAGCCAGCTCGGTGAAGGCAGTGTCGTGGACAGCGCAGAGCTGGCCGATATGATGCTTTCCCTGCAGGCAAAAGATTGTCATAATATCAATCTGGTGAGCCCAACGCATGTGGTGCCATTTATTCTGGAAGCACTCGAGACAGCGGTGGGTAGAGGGCTGCAACTGCCCATCGTTTACAATAGCGGCGGCTATGACTCGGTGGAAACACTGGAGTTGCTGGACGGAATAGTTGATATCTACATGCCGGATATGAAGTATTCGGAGGGGAAAGTCGGCGAGAAGTTTTCCGGTGTCAAAGGGTACCCTCAGGTGAACCGGGCAGCCGTAAAGGAGATGCACCGTCAGGTGGGCGATTTACAGGTTGATGAGTCAGGTGTAGCCACGCGGGGACTGCTGATACGTCACCTCGTCCTGCCCAATGGGCTGGCGGGGACTGAAAGTGTGGTGAAGTTCCTCGCCGAAGAAATTTCCGCCAACACATATCTAAATGTCATGGCTCAGTATCATCCCTGCTACCACGCTTTTGAGCATCCACAGATATCACGTCCCATAACCAATGAGGAATACTCGGCAGCGATTGAACTGGCCCAGCGTTATGGTTTATATCGCCTTGATGAGCGGGTTTCTCTTCCATTACGACTTATTCACTGGTAACATACTATTATTATAGAAATCATGAACGGCGATGGATGACCGGATTTCTGTTCGCGCTACCGTTTACGGTCGAGTTCAGGGGGTATTCTTTCGTACCTTCGTTGAGGAGCATGCGCAACAGCTCGGCCTGAGAGGTTACGTGCGCAACCTGCCTTCGGGTGACGTAGAGGTGGTGGTCGAGGGCGAGCGGGAACGTGTGGAAAAGATGGTTGAATACCTTAAAAGAGGGCCGCCAGCAGCCATAGTGCGCAGGGTGGTCACCAGCTGGTCCGAATATACCGGTTACTATTCAAGCTTCAGAGTCAGATATTAGTCAGCCACCGGCCGAAACCCGTAATACCGGTCGTTCTTCAGCAGGCGGAGCAGTATCTCCTCGGACGTGCGGGAAATGTCGCTGCCGCGTCGTTCACTCAGCTGTCTTCCCAGTTCCTCCACTGTCATTGGCTTATTGCCGCTGGCGATGAAGAACCGGAATATGCTTTCCAGAATGGGCATCTGCGCGGTGATGAACTCAGCACTGTGGTTACCGCATTCTCTGACCCGATTGAGAAGTACAGAATCGGAAGGCTGGTCGCCCTCTTTAGCCAGCTTCTTACGGCAATCATCACAGAGGCAGTCCTGAAGCAGGGCGGAAATAGAGCGACCGCGCTGTGGATACCAGTCCGGGTCAATAAACCAGCGCATTCTTGGTTGGTCAGTGCTTATATCGTCTTTCTTCATACTGCGAAGAAGAGCCTATCTATGTTTCAAGTTCGACTTTCGCGGTTTTAATCAAATCCAAATATGGCGTCTTCAGTCCAAGTGTTTCGGAAACCTCACGGTCTACCTCATAGGGCTCGCCGATAAATATCTTACCATATTCTTCAATCTCACTGCGAGAGGAGTCACCTTTATCGACCAGCTTTTTCCGGGCTTCGATAATTCCCAGGTCGAAGGGAAGGGTGAAATAGAGGTCAGCGATGACTCTATCAATGCCCAGGCCATATAGAAAACGCCAGCCATCAGAGAAGTTATCATGGTACTTGCTGCTTGGCAGCAGCGAGAGAAGGTTCATAATACTGAGATTGCAGCTTCCCTTGATTACTTTCAACGGAGCCACGGATATCAGGTAATCGCTGGAGAGGATGACATTTGGTACCCAGAATGTGGGTATGGCCAGGGGTTTGGGGAGGGGATTATCCACCTCAACCCAGATGCAGTCCTTTACATCCAGGGTCAATACGCGTGGAAAATCATAACCCAGGGCCTGGTATACCGGATAAATCGGTTCGCCTTCAGGCGTACCGTCCAGAATAAGAATATCGGCATCACTGACCCGCCTGACGCCCTTGATTATCGTCGCCAGCATGCTTTTACTCGTTGAAACCGGGTATGTGTCCGGATGTGAAGCCGTCGGCTTGATTAAAACCCGGCGTGCCCTTGAGACCACGGCCGGTGGTTTAAATGTGAAATCATCGGCCTCGAATATCAAGATTTCCTCCTCATAAAGACACCCAATCTTCTCAATGGACCGTTTTCTTTCAATCCTGAGACTACAGCCACCAGCGTCCTGAGCAGCAGATTTCTACCTGCCTTATCCAGGGGCACGTATTTGCCATTAACATACAGGTCGACACTGTTTTCCGCGCCGGTCAGGTATTTCTGCTCGATTAAATCGGCAATTTCAACGACTTCGTCTCTGGTGAACTGCGGTATCTTGACCTCCAGGGGTTTATCGGTGACAATTGCCAGCAGTTGCTCCGGTGGACTAATCGGTTCAGACCCCTGTTCACCACGGATGACCTCAATTTTAGGGTACGGGTACCCTTTAAATCCTTCGGTAAGGACAAGGTCACAATCCGCTCCCACATACTGTGACAGCTCCTGCGGGTCCAAGCCATTATCCAGGTGCCGGAAGATGACCAGCCTGTCTTTTGAGCTAATCGCCGCTACCTCGCCGCCTGCCTGGCTTAAGCGCCGGCTATCTTTATCAGGCGTATCAAGTTCAAAATCATCGGCAGCGTGCTTGATAACGGCTATGCGGTAGCCGCGCTGCCCGAGCACCTTTATCAGGGCTTCAAGCAGGGTTGTCTTGCCCGAATCTGATTTTCCTATAATAGAGACAATCGGAGGCATATCAAGTTAACCATCGATTAAATATTGTCCTCGTCATCCCAGCCCAACATTATAACCTTGACTATCTCACCGGCTTTAACACCCGCTGTGTCTTCAGGAACGATTACCAGCCCATTGGCCAGGCTCATAGAGGTGAGAATCCCCGAACCCTGGGGGCCGGTAAGGCGGGCGTAGTACTGACCATCGCGCTTGGTGACGATTGCCCGGATATAGCAACGGCGGCCATCAGTATTTACCGCAGGCTCTTCCAGTACGGCTTCAACCACCGGTTTGGCCAGGTTCTTTTTTCCCATCATCTTCAGCATTGCCGGACGGGCAAACAGCTCGAAGGTAACCATGGAGCTGACCGGGTTGCCGGGGAAACCGAGATGGGGTATTCTTTTCGCGTTTCCTCTCTTATCAATCCCCTTGATTGTGCCGAAAGCCAGTGGCTTGCCCGGCTTCATACGCACCGTCCAGAAGGTGATTTCACCTTCGCTGGCCAGGACGTCTTTTACCATATCATAATCGCCGGCGGATACTCCGCCGCTGGTAATGAGCATATCAGCGTCTGACGCCTGACGGAGTTTGGTAACCAGCGAATCCTTGCTATCAAAAGCGATGCCCAGTATTCTGGGGATGCCGCCATAACGTCTGACCAGAGAAGCGATACTATAGGTGTTGCTGTTGTATATCTTGCCGGCGGGTAGTGGCTGGTCAATATCGACCAATTCGTTGCCGGTGGCCAGAACCGCCACTACCGGGCGGCGGATGACATTTACCTTGCTCATGCCCAGGGAAGCCAGGACACCGACTTCGGCGGGCCTGAGTACGGTGCCTTTGCTGAGCACAATAGCGCCTCTGACGATATCTTCTCCGGCCCTCCGGACGTTCAGGCCGGGCCTAACTTCACATAATATCCCAATTTCGCTGGTGCCAGGACGCGGGCGCTGTTCTTCGTCCGTATCTTCAAAGCGAATAACGCTATCGGCACCTCCGGGCACCGGCGCCCCGGTCATAATGCGAATGGCTGTCCCTGGCGTAACCTTCTGCTGGGAAATGGAACCGGCGCTGACGGTATCGATGACCTGCAGGAAACACGGCGACTGAGCGCTGGCGCCGCGCGTATCAGCGGCTATAACGGCATAGCCATCCATAGCCGCGTTGTCCAGTGGCGGTATGTCTATATGCGAGTTAATATCTTCAGCCAGTACCTGTCCCAGTGATTCCAGGATTGGGACTTCTTCGGCTTCAAGCACGTCTACATAGCTGAGCACTTTCTCAAGTGCCTCTTCAACACTTATCATTGCTCCATTCCTCGGGCGATTTCTTCTGCCTTCTGGAGGTCGCCCTGGGTATTGACATTGAAAAAACTGAGGTGGTCGGGGTCAAACCGCTCGATTTCATCAGCTTCTACATATCGGATTCGGACCGTGGAGAAAAGCCGGCGTACCGATAGTTCATTGTGCCTGAGCAGATGCTCGATGGGTTCCAGGCAGCTCTTGGCATAAACGGCATGCAGCGGTTCCACCAGCTCACCGACTCTGGTTACCACGATGTCGAAATCAGCCGAAACTTTTGTCATATAGCGTAACAGCGCCGGGTTTAAGAAAGGCATATCCGAGGCGACGACAAGGTTATAGAACGAGGTGGAGGCAAGCAAGCCGGTGTAAATACCACCCAAGGGACCTTTGCCCGGAAAGACATCGGTTACTGCCCTTAACCCGGGATATTTAGCCGATTGAACCAATGCGTTTTGACTGGCGGCTACCAGTATTATCTCCTGAGAAAGCGGGGCTACACAGTTTATCACTAGGTCCAGTAAGTGTCGGTCGCCAACAGTTTTGAAAATCTTATCGTGTCCTAGACGTAAACTCTTACCACCGGCAAGAACAATACTGCTAATTTCCAACGTAATTATAAAATCCCCGGCAACCTCACCACCCTGGTTTATTTTACCACGACCTTCAGTAAACTTCCAGAGGTGGAAGCCGTTTTCCGCCATGTTTTTTCTATGGATTGGTTAGCCAGGGCATCAACGCGCGCAGTTTCCCGTCGGCTACCTTAGAACCGTGCTCATCTTCCGTTTACATTGCCGGCTTCAGCACGATGATTTGGGTAGCGGACGGCAGCTCACCAACCTTGAACTCGACTTCACTGGCCTCGGGCTGGCTGATATCTTTTTTGCCGCGCAGGAATTCATCCACACCGCTTATCGGGAAATCGCATTTATTGTTTTTAAAATGCATCGGTATGATTACTTTGGGCTTCAATTGCTCGGCAACCTTGCTGGCGACGGCGGCATCGATGGTGAAAAAGCCGCCCACCGGCAGGAGGAGGACGTCCACGCTGCCGGCAGCTGCCACCTGCTCGGCGGTAAGCTCATGGCCGAGGTCGCCGAGGTGGCATACCTTCACCCCATCGACCTCGAAACAGAATATGGTATTGCTGCCCCTGTCCTTTCCTCTAGCGGCATCATGGAAGGATGGAATGCCCTTGAATTTGATACCTTTTATTTCGGCATCGTTTTTGGCCACCTGGGGATTGCCCTTTACGGCGGCAACATTGCTGTGGTCGGAATGGTCATGGCTTACGGTAGCGATGTCGGCGGACTCATTTATCTCTCCGTAGCGGAGCTTGTCGTTGGGCTCATAAGGGTCGGCGATAATTTTCACACCGCTGTCTGAGGTGATAAGAAACGTTGCATGTCCCAGCCACTTTATCTTCATTTTGGACCTCCTCGACTTTGTTTTGCTGATTTTTCAGTTAAAGATAGGACCAGATTGACCAGCGTCCGCACCGGTACGCCGGTGGCGCCCTTTATCTGGTAGCCGCGCTCCTTGTCGCTCATGCCGGTGCCGGCAATATCCAGGTGCACCCAGGGGGTATCGTCGACGAACTCAGCCAGAAACTTGGCCGCAGTAATGGCCCCGCCTAGCCTGCCGCCAACGTTTTTAATATCGGCCACATCGCTCTTGTTCTGCTCTTCGTACTCGTCATACATCGGCATCTGCCAGACGAGCTCGCCCACTTCTCTGCCAGCGGCAAGAACGCTGTCCATGAACTCCTGGTTGTTGCCGAAGGCGCCGGTGCAGACATCCCCCAGCGCGATGCGACAGGCACCAGTCAACGTGGCAGCATCAACCATTTTCCTGGCACCGTGCTTCTTGGCATAGCTTAAAGCGTCGGCCAGTACCAGCCTTCCTTCGGCATCGGTGGAGATTATCTCAATCGTCTTGCCGTTCATGGCGGTGAGGACATCTCCCGGCTTGAACGCGTTACCGTCGGGGAGGTTTTCCGTTGCCGGAATTATCGCCATTACGTTGACCTCGGGCTTGAGTCGGGCGATAGCAGCAATGGCGGCCATGACCGCTGCGCCTCCCGCCATATCCCCCTTCATTTCCTCAAGTTTCTCCGAAGGTTTTATGGAGATACCGCCGGAGTCAAAGGTGATTCCCTTGCCGACCAGGGCGATATCCGGTTCTTTTACCGTGCCACCTTTATAATTGAGCACGATGAATTTCGGTGGCTGCCGGCTTCCCCGTGAGACGCCCAGCAGTCCGCCCATGCCCAGCTTCTTCATCTGCTCAGGGTCAATCAAGGTGATTTCCAGACCATGATTTTCGGCTAGCTTTGCCGCCATTTCCGCCATACTGGTGGGTGTCATGTAATTGGCGGGCTCGTTGACCATATCGCGGGCAAGGTTGGTCGCCTCGGATATAATCTGGCCTTTATTTACTCCCTCTTCAAGCTGCGGTTTCAACCGCTCAGCGCCCACGATTGAGAGCTGTTTGATTTCACCGGGCTTGTCCTCTTCCTTGGTCATATGCCTGCGAAAGGTGTAGGTCCCGAGCAGAGCGCCTTCGGCGATGGCCTGGGCGGCATCAACGGGGCTTATTTTATTTATATTTGCTCCCTGCGGGATGGTGGCGATGGTGCTGATTTCCTTGGCGCGCAGCCAGCGGCACGTCTCGGCCACGGCGACACGTACTTTATTGGTGGACAGTTCGGACTGCTTGCCCAGCCCCACCACCACCACACGGGCGGCAGGCAGCTTACCGAAGCTGTGCACCATCGTTATCTCGTTCGGTTTTCCCTTTATTTCGCCCTGTTTGATGAGCTGCGAGATGACGCCGTCGAGCAGTCCATCCACGGCAGCCGTTTCCCCTCCAGAGCTTTCCATGCCCTCAAAGTGGTTCACGATGATGGCATCGGCTTCAATGCTGGCAATATCACCTACAACGACCTTGCTCTCCATAGTTTAAATCTCCTTTCAGCGGTTTACCTCTCTGACAATCTTGTCCAGGACCGGGGCTATGTCCCGGGAGGTATCAACGGCAAAATGATTGCGACCGATTTTCTGCACCGAGGTTTTCATCTTCTGGAAAACCTCCCAGTCAGCTTCCGATTGGTCTTCCTCTAAAGCAGCACCCTCCGTACGATTTTTCAGCCGTTCCCGCACTACCTCGGGTGGTGCTTCCACGCGCACCAGAATCAGCTTTGCATTTAGTTGGTCAGCAATGTGATACAAACGTTCACGCTTCCGCTCCGAGAGGTTGGTGGCATCCAGAACAATGGGTATCCCCCTTTTCAGCAGCTGCTCAATGAGATGGTGAATGGCCTGGAACAGGCGAGCGCTTTCCTCTGCGCTGTAAACGGGCGACGGGAAAAGCGCCTTGCGCATCACGTCGCTTTCCAGAATGATAAGGGGGGTTCTCTCCGCCAGGCGGCGGCAGAAATATGATTTGCCGGTTCCGGGCAGACCGCTGACCACAATGAAAGCGGGCCTGACGACCGGCTCAGGGAGTTGCTCCAGGTTTTCCAGAAGCTGCTGCGCGTCATTGAGAACTTTTGTCTCGGTCACACATTGATTATAGAATGTTTTAAACGATTGTGCCAGATGGTCGGTAGAATTCGGTGGTTGTTTCTACCTGTTTAATAACCCGTTACGTGCTTTCAGAGTAAAAGGCAACGCCGAGGAGTCCGGGTCCCGTGTGGACCCCCATTACCGGTGTGAATTCAGTGATGAAGAGCTCGGAGCAGTTGAATTGCGCGGCAATGCGGTCTCTTAAAATGATGGCATTGTCCAGGGCATCGGCGTGCATCACGGCGACGTGGAGCGGCTCATCTTTGACCACATTCCGCTCCATCAGCTTCAGGATGCGCTTCATGGCACTTTTAATGGAGTGGGGGAGTGCCACCGTGCGCGCATCGGCGTGATTGAGGGTAAAAACGGGCTTGATATGCAGAATCGAGTTGACCAGTGCCGCGGCCTGCGGCACACGCCCGCCTTTTACCAGATAATCGAGCGTGTCCAGCGCAGCATACAGATTTATGCGCGCCATCACATGCGCTGCCGTTTCCTTCACTTCTTGCAGGTTCTGGCCAATCGTCGCCGCCCTGGCGGCAGCCAGCGCTACCAGTCCCTGCCCGGCAGCAGCAGTGGTACAGTCGAGCACCTCTACGTTCATACCCGGTAACGTTTTCACCGCCATCTCTTTGGCTACCGTCGCCGCGTCAAACATGGCGCTGAACTTTGATGGCTCAGTGATGCAGAGAATGCCCTCCGCTCTCTGACCGGCTTTCTGGAAGGCCTCAAGGTACCGCTCCGGTGAGGAACTGGAGGTGGTTGGTAGCTTTGACGCCTGCCGGAGCCTCGCATAGAACTCAGAAGCACTGATGTCTATGCCGTCACGGTAGGTTTTATCCTCGAAAATAAGCTGAACCGGCACGACTTCAATGTCATACCGTGCCACCTGCTCCTGAGGGATGCAGGCGGTGGTGTCGGTTACCACGGCTACCCTTTTCATTTGCTTTTCCTGGCCTGCCAGAAATGGTAATCACGGTCGAAAATAAGGTTTTTCTTATTACGGATGCTCGCCATGGCCTCTCTGGTGCTCGGCAGCGGCCTGACACAGAGAAAGAGAAACAACGCTGCCGAGTAGGCGATAAGCATCCCGGAGCCGTTTATCTGCCAGATGATAAGTGGCAATACGGCCAGCCCGAGGACAACGGCCAGCCTGACATTGCTGGTAATGACGACGATGGTCAATATAAGTGCCAGGCTGATGGCAAACTCCAGCGGAACCAGCGCGAATAGAACTCCCAAAGTAGTTGCCGCCCCTTTTCCCCCCTTGAACTTTAAAAATACCGGCCAGCTATGTCCTACCACGGCGGCAAAGCCGGCAACGAGGAGCAGTATCAGCGATAGGTCAAGCCAGGAGGCGATAACCACCGCCAGCGACCCTTTGGCTATATCGGCAACGAGCACCAGAAGCCCCGGCACTAACCCTATTTCCCGCAATACATTCACGGCGCCTATATTGCCGCCGCCAACCTGCCGGATGTCGATTCCCTTAAACAGCCGCCCGGCGATGTAGGCAGATGGAATGGAGCCGAGCAGGTAGGCAATAACTAGCGCTATTGTGGCATTTATGACCATTAACTTATTTTCCCGGCGGAAACTCTGCTCAATATTGGCGAGGATGGAACTTGCAATCGTTCTGCGTCGGAGGGTCCTCCTCTTGGGTCACCGATGGGGTGGCGTAAACAATGCGTAACGTTGTAATATTCGCTTGCTCTTCCTGAGTAACCGCTCCATAAGCGGTGGAACCAGGAAAAGGCCCCACATTACCAGGATAAGGCCGGCGAAGGTATGTACACTGAGTCTTCCTCCAACATAATAGACCACCAGGGTCAGCGTCAGCAGCCCGGAGATGCTCAATAAGGCGATGCGCAACCACCGCTGACGCATGCGAATAAAAGCGGCAATAGTTAGAGCCAGGATAAGAAAACTCAGTGCAATCCAGGGGGCAAAATAGTTGATGCGTTCAAAAGTCTGGCTGGTTATCTTCGCATCCGGTACCAGGGTCAGAAACCAGCCAATGATAATGGGCAGGGGGAGCAGCATCAGAGAGCTTAACAGCCAGTCTCTCCTGGTTGTTTGAATCACCAGGCAGAACATCCACCACAGAGCAAACAGGAAGTAAAACGGGATGGTCAAGAGCGACCACTCCCTGGGTAGATAGGGAAGGATGAGTCCAAGGGCAGCCACTGGGACCAGTGAGTAACCCAGCCACGGGAAAACCCAGGCCGGTTTACCGTGCCACCAACCATAAATGGATGTGCCAATGACCATGACCAAAACAATAGAAAGCCAGCCGATATGGTGCCACCAGTTGAGGGCAAAAAGTGCTGCGAAAAGTAGGTGCGGCATTGCCGCCAGAGATGCCTGCCACCAGCTGCCCTGACTGTGGGCTTCATATATCTGCCGGGCGATTAGCTTGGCCGAGCCCAGCAATCCGAGACAGGTTTTTTCCGCCTCCTCCTCGGAAAGACCGGATTCCTTCAACTCCTGGAGCCGGTCTTCAATATGTGTTTCCAGCTCGCTGATGACCTCTTTTTCTTCAGCGAGGTCAATCCTCAAGTTGGCCCGGATGATTTCCAGGTAATGATTCAGTGCCGTGGTCATTGCTTTACCCGCTCAATACTCTGCTGGCTGCAATATCATATTCACGGCGATGATAAAGTCCTGCCACTGGACTCTCTCGGTGGAGAGCTTGGCGTGTCCTTTGGCCGTGATATGGTAGTATCGCCTGGGCCGACTGTTGGACAGCAGCTGCCATTTGCCCAGGATAAGGCCTGCCCTTTCCAGGCGATGGAGCGCCGGGTACAGGGTGCCTTCCTTGAATTTGAAGTAACCCTGACTCCTTTTCTCCAGCTCCCTGATAATGTAGTAGCCATACATCGGCTGCTGTGCCAGCAAGCAGAGAAGAAGGGAGTCAGAGCTGCCCTTAATGAGTTCTCGTTTCTGTATCATAATTACCTCGTAGAAACTAGTATTTAGTTATCCTATATATAATTCTGCCTACATAATTATTAACTTTCAAGTAATCATTATATACCATTCTTTAATTAAATCTAAGGCAGCAGGCCCCTTGAGATTCAATTAGCGTTGCTTCTAGTGACAGTAATAAGGTGAGTGGGCTATTCCTATTTGGTTACTCTTGCTTGATTTCAGCAAGTTCCACCAGCTGGCGCAGGACTGCGGCCATTTCGCCCAGCTCTTCTCCCCAGCCAGCCCAATCGCCTTCTTTGAGGTATTCCTGTGCTTTGTCGTAATGTTCCTGTGCCTGCTTGGCCAGTTCCGCCAGCTTATCTGATCTTACCGGCGTTGTCGGGGTGGTCACCGGCAGTTCTTCCTCGGACAAGCCAGCGTAAATGGCGTTCAGACTCTCGGCAAGGGTCTCTTCCATGGCAATCAGGTCGCCACTGGCCACCACCACTCTTATCAGTTCCGGAAGTTGGCCTCTCTCCGCTTTGAGGTAGACCGGTTCCACATATAAAATTGACTGCTCGATGGGTATCACCAGCAGGTTGCCCCGGATGACCTGCGAGCCTTTCTGGCCCCACAGAGTAAGCTGGCTGGAGATGGTGGGGTCCTGGTCGATTCTGGCCTCGATCTGCCTTGGCCCGTAGATAAGCTTGTCTTTGGGGAAGTTATAGGCAATGAGTTTACCGTACTTGTCACCGTCACTGCGAGCAGCCAGCCATGTTATCATGTTGTCTTTCTGCGTGGGCGTGAAGGGGAGCATGAGCACAAATTCCTCCTGCTCTTCACCTGGCAGCCTCATAATCACGTAGTACGGCTCCATGCTGCGTTCCGCATCGGCATATGTTTCCACAGGAATAGACCAGAGGTCCTCCTTGTTGTAGAAAACACGCGGGTCGGTCATGTGATAGGTCTGGTAGACAGAGGCTTGAACCTGGAAGAGGTCAAGAGGATAGCGCAGATGTTCCCGGAGAGTTTCCGGCATTTCATCAATCGGTCGGAACAGGGCCGGGAATATGGAGGCGTAAGTATTTACAATGGCGTCTTCCGGGTCAATAAGATAAAATATGATGGAACCATCGTAGGCATTGACGACTACCTTGACGCTGTTGCGGATATAATTTATACCGCTGGTGTTAGGCTGGGAATAGGGGTACAGGTCAGAAATCGTGTAAGCATCCTGTACCCAGTAAAGCTGGCCGTTATCAATGACTATGTATGGATCACTATCGAGCTTCAGGAAAGGAGCGACATGATTTACTCGCTCCTGTATGTTGCGGCGATATAAAAGCTGACTATCTTCGAGAAGCTCATCGCTAATCAGGATGTTAATGTCACCAAGCTCCCAGGTGAAAGCCAGCTTGCTCAGAAATGAGTTAAGACGGATACCGCTGTCCGCTTCATAGTGCGTAAAAACATTGGTATCTCCTTTGGGGTAATCAAACTCGGCAATCCTGGTGTTGACGATTACATAGTCATCCGTTTTTTCGCCGAAGTAAATTTCGGGCCTCGTAATCTCCATAATGCCGATTGGCGGCACATCCTTGATTAACAGATTGGGCAGTCCCTGCTCGGTAACCTCGTTGGTGGGGCTCATGGTCACGCCGTAGCCGTGCGTGAACTGCAGTCGACGGTTTACCCAGGTCTGAGCCTGGGCAGTGAGTTTTTCCGGTGTAAGTTCTCTGGCCCCCAGGAGCACCTGACGGTAGCTGCCATCAATCTGGTAGCGGTCCACGTCGATATCAACAAAGTTATAGTACAGCCTGATGGACTGTATCTGGTTATACGTGTCCTTAATTGGCCGGTAATCCCATAACCTGATATTGTTTATAGTAGCGCTGTTCTGTCGAATGTCATCTTCACTCGGGGCAACTTCAATGGGGATATCTCTTACCTCAATACGATCAATCCCGAAGGCCAAGCGGGTGAACTGAATATTGCTCCTGATGTAGAATTTTTCCCGCGCCAGCTCATTTGGCTCCACCTGAAATCTCTGCACGATGGCCGGATAAATACTGCCAAAGATGATAGCGGTGGCAATCCACAGAACAATCGGGCCAAAGAGCCAGCGCCGGCCACGACGGAAGATGCCGATTATCAGCAACAGGCCGCATATGGCCGTGGTGGCTATGAGCAGTCGCCAGGCCAGCAACTGGGCGTGGTCATCCGTGTATCCGGCGCCAAAAATAATGCCGCGTTCCGAATAGAGAAGGTCGAATATGTTCAGTCGATAGCTCCAGGCGATGAGAAAGAAAAGAACGGCGCCAAGTGCCAGGAGGTGCCCTTTAATCCACCGGTTAAAGCCAGCGCGATTGAAACCAATATTTAAAACGTATACGGCTGCAGTGAAGAGCAGAATGAGAACCACTGCCCAGACCAGCCATCCCTGAATAAAATGGTAGAGAGGTAGATTGAAAATGTAAAAGCCCACATCCCTTTCTAACAGTGGCTCGACGACATTAAAGTCGGTGGCGTGAGCGAAGCGCAGCACCATTTCCCATTGGCTGGAAGTAACCAGGCCGAAAATAAGGCTGATAAAGGCGGCCACGGCCAGGATAACGATATCAATGGCACGGCGCACGAATAGCAGTCCCTGTCCGATAAGATTCCTGCCTTTGGAAGACGGCGATAGCCACCGTACCAGAAACAGGTTGGCCAGAAGCAGCGCGAGAAAAACGAAAGCACCCACAAAGAAGAGCCAGACTTTGGTGGTCAGTATGGTCGTGTAAACGCTGCTAAATCCCAGGCTGTCAAACCAGAGCCACTCAGTATAGATGCCTTTGCTGATGGCGGCAACGATAAACAGGGCGATGAGCGACCCGATGGCAATGAGCCACCTTCTGGTCTGGCGAGGTCTGATTCTGCCTCTTAAAGGTTGATTCGAACCAGAGCCTGCCTTCCCCCATATTCTATCCAGCTCATCGAAGTAGCTCATGGTTCCAGCTTCCAGAAACTGGTCAATTGGTTGAATTCAATCATACCGCTTTCAGCGATGTTTTCGATTTCAATGCCGGCCTCAACCGCTGCTGCTACCGGGTTCAAACCACCGAGCAATACCATACCCACGCGGTTCAGACCAATGGCAATCTGGCAGATAGGCTCGCTGGCGTTTCCCAGCGCATAGACGCCATGAATCCCGGCTTCCTTGAGTGAATCTATGACTTCTTGCGCTATGGCTCTCGATGGGGCCGGTATTTCGCGGTAATTGGCCAGTATTTTACCATGTCCGTTCTTGGCGGCTTCGCTGACTGTGGTCATTTTGGCCCGGATATACTGCTCGGACGGGTCCAGTGAGGTTCCGGCATAGTTGATGACGGCCACAAAGCGCCTTGGCTTTGAGTCTCTCACCTCCAGCACACCACCAAATCTGGATTCGGTGGGAATGCCCGCTTTCAAAAGGACACCATTGATAACCACGCTGCAAACGGTGGCCAGCCCGACCTTCCCTCTGGGAACCACCACCGAGCCCAATTTCTCACCTTGGGTTGCCGTAGCCACAAGGTCGCTGACACTAAGTCCAGCACTGAATGCCTCGCTCATTGCTTCCACGGCCTTTTTGAAATCAGACTGGTCAATAATTGAGGTATTTATGGGGACCTGCCCGGTACGCGTTTTCGGGTCAAATGTGGTGTAGAAAGCCAGCAGCTCAAGTTTTTCATGGATGAAGCCGACCTGCTCCGGGGCAAGCGCCATCTTGAGTTCTTCAAGGCCATGTGCGGTCAGCATCCGGCCATCGTGGCCCATCGGCTGCGTGTAGGCGCGCTCATCGGTTATCCTGAGGTGATACCTGACCGCCCTCTGGCTCAGGAAAATGCCGTGTCGCTCCAGTTCCCGGGCAATGTGAATTGAGCCGAGCGGCTCGATAGACTCGCTCAGGACCTTGAGTATGGCGATTATCTTTCTTTCTGCCTCAAGGCTGGATACCTGTACCATGGCCACTCCTCTTTGTCAGATAGACTGATGTTATTATAACACTAGCAATGGGAAAAGCTAAATTCAGGTTTTTCACCGTTCTGCGAGCGTTAATTGGAAAACAAAGAGTGCAAGCTTACCGCGGTCACGGTTGTGGCCACACTATCCTTTAACAAATCAGTAACTTAAAGCAAACGATATGGTTTTTTCTCGAGCCATGCCGATGCGTAACCGACGCATACTCATCCCCCATCCATGAACAGCGAAGAAGGCGAATTCATAGAATCGGCAGGTATCTTTTCAGCTCGTACTCGGTTACCTGTATCCGGTACTGGTCCCACTCAATCTTTTTGTTCTTGATGAAGGCTTTAAAGACATGGTCGCCGAGAGCTTTCCGCACCAGTTCGCTCTTCTCAGTGAGCAGGATAGCCTCGAGCAGGCTGGCCGGCAGGGTGGCGATACCCCTCCGCTGCCTCTCCTCTTCGCTCATCTCGTAAACATTCTCTTCGATTGGCTCCGGTACCTCGTACCCCTTTTCGATACCTTCCAACCCGGCAGCGAGCATTACGCTGAAGGCAAGGTACGGGTTGCAGGCCGGGTCAGGGGAGCGGAACTCAATTCTGGTCGCCTTCTCCCGTCCCGGTCGGTACTCAGGCACGCGAACCAGGTCGGAACGGTTGCGACGTGCCCAGGAGAGGTAGACCGGCGCCTCATATCCCGGGACGAGGCGTTTGTGGGAGTTGACCCACAGGTTGGTAACG
>SDBT01006143.1_pt1 | contig 20002 bp, 25 predicted proteins | sample 2277101 | NCBI WGS metagenome assembly SDBT01 (sample SAMN10404973, study PRJNA504765) | marine sediment metagenome | isolation source: marine sediment core GS10_PC15, 103 cmbsf | place: Arctic Ocean: Southern Knipovich Ridge | collected 2010 | reverse complement strand
GTTGTATATCGCATGGAATAACTATATCAAAGCTATTGAGGAAAACAGAGATAGAGATGCACAGAAATGGTTCAGGGAACATGGAGACTTAAGAGGGGATTATGTGATCAAAGTAGAGGGTAAGCAAGAAACAGTTATCACAACAGATGAGCAACAGAGCATACACAGAGCTATATTAAGGGCTAGAGGATTGAACTAGTGCCGCATGGGATATGCCTTACCTACTGTATCAATATCTCTATAAGGTTGGCTTAAAGGTATCAATTTATAGGTCACCCCATCCGTCCCCCTCACCCATTGTCAATATACACACAGTCCTTTGACGTGGGGGGTAGGCCCACAAGAGTGTGTGGGGATAAGAAAGAGTCTAATTACTAGCGCATAGCAAATTTCTAATGGTCATTGTAAAGTATTACAAGTACGTTATAATAGGTGGTTAAAAGATTATTCCGTAGTTACAGTTTTTAAAAAATTACAATCAAAAATGGCATACTGCCACCCTATGGATATAGACATAGATATGAGCATATACTTAAAAGTCTAGTGAATATCTATTGTTCTTAATTTTAGAACAAGTGTTCTCAATAATGGAACGTAGTTTAGTTATAACTAAGTTGTACAACATGTTGTACAGATGCATACAACCGTATATAGAAGGTTTAGGTTTCTGGCGACTAATGTTAGATAGGTCGTAAATAAGTCGTGACTAAATAAGCCTGTGGCGGAATGATACAAGAACAAGTTAAATGTGATAATTGCGATAAAGATATGGTTGTAGTTTATATACCATCTAAACATATTGGATTTCATGTTTGTACGTTTTGTCATATAGCGCAAGATTTCTTGGAAGCATTTGGATATATTAAACAGCCTGTGACGGAATAGGTAGACGCACGTCTTAAAGTGTACAGGGCCGTTTAATTACGGTTCATGCATCGTGACTATACGAGTAAAAAAACGGAAGGGCTTCTGCCCCCACTGTGTTAGGCACAGAATCTCGGCAAATCGGTGTTGGGCTTATAACCTATAGGGTATAAAGCTAGAAAATACATAGTGATTTGGTAGTAAAACGATATAAATATGATTGAGTGATACCCAATAGGGTATAGATTTTAGGAATAGTAGTTCAGTAGTATTTGGGATATTTGTAACTATTGTTATTTGAAAGACTTACGTTTGAAATACTAATCTTTGGAATAGACCTTGCCCCTAAGAGCCTATGCAATTAGGAAGTCATTAACATCGCTGGTTTATTCCAATAGTTTGACAACTATAAACCTTGAAGGTTTACAATAGAAAGGGGTGAAGATGAGAAAGAAAAGGGAACCACAGAATAGACTTGTAGTCTATTGTCTAGTGGGATTGATCATCTGGAACATAGTCCTAATGGGGGTTATGACAGTCCAGGTGATTAAGTTTGATGACCGTACCCGTAAGTTAGGTAAGGCGGTAATGGTTTTAAAGGAGTTTCATGTAAGTCCTTTTCCACGGGCAGAGAAATGGAATGCACCAAGGGGGTTTATTTTATGAACTTAAGAGATAAATTAGAAAAGAGTATTAGGAAGAATATTAATAAAGATATAACTAAGAAAGATTTAGGAAGAAAGGATGACCGTATAGCCAAGGGGGTAGATCGTTTCCCAGTGGCAGAGGCAGGTCCAGGGAAGGGCTGGAAGAAATACTACGTCAGAGGCTGATGAATTTAGAAGAAAAAAAGAAAGATCTGGTAGACCAGACTACTTGGTGGCAGGAACACTTCTTTGATTTTTGTTATGATTGTTTAGGGTATAAGGATATGAATGATGAGCACAAGGAGTTGTGTAGTATGCTCCAAAGTGGTCGTCGCAAGTTTTGGTTAATATTACTTCCCCGTTACACGTTCAAGTCTTCAATTGTTACAATGGGGTTCGCTCTTTGGAAACTTATTAGAAATCCTAATGAAAGAAATCTTATTTATTCTGACTCCGCTGTAAAGGCACAGAACTTCTTAACGGGTATTAAGAATCATATCCTCGGTACATCCGCTAACTCACTATTCCGCAAGTACTGGACTAACTGGGAAATGGATCCCCACAAGGGTAAGTGGAATGAATCCCAGATAGTTGTTACCGCCCGCTGGGAGGGTGCAACTGAACCGACGATAGATACAGGTGGTATCGAGACGAGTAAGGTCGGGATGCATTACGACAGAATATTCTTTGATGATATCGTTTCTGGTTTAAACACCACCACTAAGGAACAAATGGATAAGGTCTATGAGTGCTATCAGAAGTCCTTATCACTATTGAAGCCTGGTGGAGAAGTAATCGTCGTCGGGACGAGATGGCACTTCGGTGATACTTACGGACGGCTTATCGAGGAAAACAGAAAGTCCAATGCGTTCAATGTAATGATTAGGGACGCAGAAGAAGTAAAGGACGGGAAGTTAATCTTTGAGGGAGAAGGTCTTAGGTTAAACAGAGAGTTTCTCGACGCACAAAGAAAAAGTCAGGGAAGCTACATTTACAGTTGCCTCTACCGAAATAATCCCGTTGATGATGAAACAGCAACCTTTAAAGTTTCAGATTTCAGATTTTACGAAACGCTACGAGAAAGCGAAAATCCACAGAAGACAGGATTATATCCTAATCTCTTTATTACTGGATCGATTGATCCCGCAGGTCAGGGAGAAGACTTCACAGCAATCACAGTCATAGGGACGGATACAGCACTTCGTATGTATGTACTGGATGTGGTTAATGAACATCTCCAGACAAATGAGATGGTAGACGAGATAATCCGACTCAATCATAAATATCACTTCAGGAGATTTGGTGTAGAGACAGTTTTTTTCAGAGGAAGATTAAAAAAAGATTTAGAATTAAGAATAGAGAAAGAAAGAACAAAGGAAGGATTTCACGTCTTTGGTGTTGATGAGTTACAGACCCGTTGGAGAAAGGGTGAGGGGAAACACCAGAGAATAGAATCACTACAACCGTTCCACGAACGAGGAGATTTATTGTTTCCAGGTACGGCGTTTGAATCATTAGACGGAATATGGAGAGACCTAGGATTCCAAATGATTCAATATCCCTCTGCCCCACATGATGATATTATTGACTCGCTTTCGTGGCACGTTCAACTCATTCAAAGAGGTGGCACACCGAAGAAGGGTGGACCGCCCAAATATACACCAGCGTGGTTGGAACAACAGTGGCTAGGGAAGTACGAGAAACGGATGAGCCGTTTCCCTCTTAAATACAGGAAAACAATTAAACCAGCATTTAGCTGAAAGTGAGAAAAAAGATGGTAAAATTTAAAGCAAAAGTTGTTAAAAAAGTAGAAGTTCCATCAGAACCAACTCTAAATAAAAGATCAACAATAGTAGAAGTAGGAAAAGGTAAATCAAGAGAAATTATCAAGGAATAAATTATGGCGAAGTTAAATGAGATCGATAAATGGCGTGTCGAGATTGAACTTGCCACTGAGTTTCGCAATAAAGAATTTGGTGAGTATTCCAAGGACAGGATTACAAGGGCTGGGGAGAATATTGAATACTTTGAAAAAGGTTTTACGTATGGACACTTCACAGAGGATGTTGATAGTTTCACTACGTTAAACTTATTTCATGCAGTATCTAAAAATATTGTTCCAGCACTCTATTATCAGAACCCTAGGATAAATACTGTCCCCTTGAGAAAGGAGGATCAAACTGCTGCACCACTTGTCAGGGAGATTGTGAATCATTACTTCCGAGAGATTGATGCTGAAGCAGTTAACAGAAAGATTATCTGGGATGCTTATGTTCTTGGTTACGGTGTCTACAAAATAGGTTATGCTACAGAGTTCGGTATGGATATAGTTGACCAGAAAGAGGCAGAGAAGGCTAGGAAGCGTTCACTTCTTGAACGGGTTGGGCTTAAGAAACCGCAGGAGAAGGAGAAGGTCATCCACCCAGAGATAGACTACACTATAGTCGAACAATCTCCGTACATACAATACATATCTCCATTTGAACTTTTAATGGACCCAAGGGCTAGAAACTTCTCTGAAACTATGTGGCGTGGGCACGAGATGAGGAAAACTGTAGACTATATGAAGAAGAATAAGAAGTATAAGAACACAGCAGGGTTAAGAGGACTTTATACACCACAGATGCCTACAGATTCTAATGTAAAGATACCCGAAGCTGCGTTAGATGCCTTTAAGACAGTGGATTTATACGAAATCCATTATAAAAATGATGACAGTAACTATATTCTTGTTATTTCTAAAGATGAAGGGAACGTATTCCGTGAACACTATCACGAAGAAAGTCCGTATGAAATGGACGGGTTCCAGTTTGACATACTCACTTTCAATAAACATGAACACAAACTCTACCCAATTAGCGATCTCTCTAAAATCAAAAACCTCCAAGATAGATTTACAACGACTATGGACAGCATTCTCAATCAGCTCGATAGATTTGTTCCTAAAATCGGAGTGGATGAAGGAAAGATTAGTCCTGATTCAAAACACGCTTTGGAGAAAGGTGATGTTGGAGCAATTATCTATTTCCAAGGAGCCCCGAAAGAAGCGATCGCAGAAATCGCATTTACACAACTAAAAGCCGATCTTCTGAATGTTATGGATAAGATAGTAGACCTTATTACCATACAAACTGGATTGACTAAAGCAAAACTATTAGGAGTATCTACCGCAGAGACAGCAACAGGGGAAACACTCTCTCACGGGGGTGAGACACTCCGTATGGCAGATATGACACAGGCTGTTGAAAAGTTTGTAAATAACCAAGCCACTAAATTGTGGCAGGTAATTAAGCAGTTTGCTAACTTCCAAGACCTTCAGTTAATCACTGGAGAATCTGGTGTAGACCCTCAAACAGGAGAGACACTCTTTAACTGGTTACAGGATATAGATAGTCCTATGAGTGAAAGACTTGCTATAGGTCAGTTCAGATTCAGTATGATAGTCGGTTCTACTCAGCGTCACGATATTGCAACTATCCGTAAACAGTTTGAGAACCTTATAAACATCATTGCTAACTCAGAAGCTGTTATGTTGGCACAACAACAGGGGAAGAAGATTGACGTTGGTGAGTTCCTTAAGATGTACCTTAGTCAGTTCCCAGAAATCATTAGAGATGTGGGTAAGATTGTTCAGGACATCACTCAGCAGACGCAAGGACTTGTCCAACCCGAAGGCGGTGCGGGAGGAACGACAGCAGGTAGTGGTACTAACGCTCTAAGGGCTTTACAGGCACAACCGCCAGCAAATTCACCAGGAGTACTAAGACAGGCAGCTCAATGAGATATGACTATACTTGCAATGTATGCGGTGAGAAATTTGAAGAATTCAGAAAGGTAGATGATAGAGACAATGCCGTCCACTGTGGTAAAAAGTCTGATAGACTTATTTCGGGGGGAGCGAGCGTTCTGGTCGATGCTAGTCTCAAAGACTCTAAAGGAACTCCTATTTGGTTTCCTAAGGACGGTAGGTCGTACAGGGATAAAGCATTGGGACTCACTTTTCACTCAAAGAGACAAAAACAACAATATTTAAAGGATAAGGGCTATATCTGTGATGGCTCACACGATAAGAGTAGCCAAAAGGTTATGAGCCGAAAAATAAAATAAGGAGTTGGAAGTTATGGCAAATCGTTCAAAAGAATTAAAAGGTGCAAGACAGACAGTTGGTATGGAATCTAAGGGCAGGGATATGGTTGCTGAAGCAAATAAGACTGGAAGCAAAACTGCTTTTGCAAGAGGATCTGTAAATAAAAACGTACGTTTACCAAGAGGAAAATAATTGTGTCTAGGAAAATTGTTATAAATCTTCCTGAAGATAAGATGCGGGACTCTGTATTAAAGGGACTTAACAAACGTCTGGCTATGCTTGAGGATATGGTTAAAGAGGGCAGAAATAAAAAACGCCTCAATGAGATAGCTACGTTAAGAAATGAGATACGCCACTTTAAAGACATTAAGAGTTCCCTGAACCAGAGAGATACCCGTGAACTTAAGACCACGGTTAAATCTATTGCAGAGGCACTTTCATCTTTAGGTAGAATAAGAATTCCGAGTCCTTCATAAAAATTTTTTAATATAGCCCAATCCAGGGTTAATCGTCAGGTAGAACGTTATCTACAAAAAGGAGTTAAGAAAATGGCGGAAGACGTTAAGGACGTAAATACTACAGAAGAGTCCGCTGTAGAGGAATCTCAACCTGAAATTGAGGAAACTGAACAAACGTCGGAAACTACCGACGAAAAACAAGAGGTTCAGGAGGAGCAAACTCAACCTGGTCCTGTCCCATATGATCGATTTAAAGAAGTTAATGATCGTATGAAGGCAGCGGAAGATCAGACTGCAGCAATCCAGCAGCGTTATTATGATGTTGTGGAGAAGGTGCAATCTGGTCAGAAGCCAACCAAGGAGGAAAGTGACCTCATACAAAAGTATGGTGGTCAGGATGCACATACACGGGAATTTCTTAGAGACTTAGACGGTCGGATAGATCAACGGGCACGCAAAGTCGGTGAGGAAATGGCAGCTCCGATTATTCGGGAGAATGAAGTCCTGAAGCGGACAGTTGCCTCCTTGCAAGAGAAGGCGTTCCGTACTGATAACACGGATGTCGAAAGAGACTCTCCGCAAGAACGTGAAATTGCACAACTCATTTCAATGGGTATACCTCTGGAAAAAGCTACATGGGCTATAATGGGACCACAACGGGTTGAGGGAGCTAGAACTAAACAACAAGTAACACAGAAAGTTAAAACTAAGGCTAAGGTTCAAGCCAACCTGGAAAGAGGATCAATTCCTAATACTTCTGGTTTACCCCAGAATAGAAGTGAAGACTTCAAACAGAAAGCAGATCGGATTTTCAGGGAGGCAGGAATGTAGCCAAAACAATAGGAGTAATCAATGGCTTCTGGAAATTCAAGTTATTCAACTTTGATTACTACCACCTTACAAAATCACGGTCGTGAGATCTTTGATGCTGTTTCAACAAACAATTCACTTTATTGGATGTTGAAGAAAGCAGGAAATATCAAGATCGTCGGTGGTGGTAGAACGTTTACCCATCCATTGATCTACCAAAAGAATTCTAGTTTTCAGATGTATTCAAAACTAGATCCAATCTCTCTCCCAGTGACAGATGCAGAAACTAGAGCAGAATACCCCATAAAGGTAGCTGCTGGATCTATTGTTCTGTCTACTATTGACATTGCTATGAACGCAGGCGATAGGGAGAAGTTGATTGAATTGGCAGATATAAAAAGACAAGAAGCTGAAATCTCGATGTCTGAGTTATTAGGTGACCAAGTCTATACGGATGGTTCAAATGCAAACGATATGGATGGTTTGCAATATCTAATTCACGAAACACCTTCAGGACAAACTGATGTTGGCGGTATTACTTCAACGACATCAACTAACACATTCTGGAACAACTATACCAATACCTCAGCTATTACTGGTTTTAATAGTGCAGATGCTGGTTTAAAAGCCTGGAATGATATCCTGAATAATACTACATATGGTCGTAGAGGACCACGGGCTGTATTCACTACAAAGACTATCTATGGTCTTTATGAAATCGGCTTAACCTCCAACATTCGCTATGCTCAAACAGACTTAGCAGATGCTGGTTTTAGACACCTTCAATATACAACCCTACCTGTTCTCTTCGATGACAATTGCCCTAGTGGTAATACATACTTCGTAGATACGGACAGCCTATGGTTACAGGTGCTGGCACAAGCTAATATGGAAATCACTCAATTCCAATTGAAAGATGACCAGTTAGCAAGTTCTGCACTAATGTATCTTGCGGGTAATTTGACTACTGGTTCACGAAGGACAAACGGAGTCCAGACTAACACAACTGCCTAATATAAAAGGAGATACAATGAAGAAAATTTTATTATCTTTGCTTGTCGTCCTTTTATCGGTTGGTGTAGCCTACGCTGGTAATATACCGTGGGTAGTTGATCCTAAAAATCAAGTAGAAGTTTGGACAACCTCAGTATACAATAACGCTGGTAAAGAATTAACACGTGGCGAAGTTGTTATTTGGGATATCGGAAGTAGTGATGGTGACAATGATAATTATGTCACAGTCACAAGTACAGCAGATACTCTATTAGTAGCTGGTATCGTTTATCCGTCTGCAATAGCAGATGGAGCTAACGGAACTATTGCTATTTATGGTATGGTCGATGTTGATTATACTGGTGCTCAAACAGTGTTAGATGTAGTTTGTACTTCTGGTACTACCGATAAAGCTGATGATTGTACAAATGACTACTTTGGGTTTGGTGTCGTTATGGAAGCGACTGACCCAGGCAAAGCGTTTATTAACCCAAGGAACTAGGAGGAATGGTACTATGAAAAAGTTATTTCTTACTGCCTTTGCCATCCTAGCTTTGGCTAGTTTTGCTTTGGCAGCTAATTACCCTGCGATAAATCCAAACGGTAATCCATCACCTGCAACTACGGTGGTTTATAATAATATGGCTACAACAGCATCTAAAGGCGACACTGTTTGCTGGGATGCTGATGCCTCTACTGGAGACGACAAGAATTTCATCACAACAACTTGTGGTGCTGATTCTGTCAATGTCGCTGGTGTTGTGTGGCCTGTTGATATAACTGCTAAAAGTTCAGGATCGGTGGCTATTTTTGGTGTTGTTAATGTAAATCTGGAAGCTGCGAATAGTGTTATGGCAGACACACCTTTGTGTGCATCTAGTACAGCAGGAAAAGCTGAATATTGTGCAGATGATTCCTACTTAATAGGAATTGCTACTGAGACAACTACAACGGCTGCTGGAGCTACAGTTGATGCAATGATTCTTATTGCACCTTCTGCCTCTAGTATTGCCAGAGTTAACAATCCTAAAGATGGTCCTGAAATCTGGACAGTTCCTGTATATTCAGCTGCAGCAGTTGATGCTGGAGATGTTGTTATATGGGCTGTTGATGATTCAACTGGTGATAATGACTACTGGGTAAAAACAACTACAACTGGAGATACTGTTCTCGTTGCTGGTGTTGTTTGGCCTGGAGATATCGGAGCTGGTGAAGTTGGAACTATCGCTACAAGAGGTGTCGTCCCCGTTGACGGTGTCGGAATTGTTGCAGCTGGTGGTCCAATTTGCACTCATGACGCAACAGCTGGTGAGTTTATCTCTTGCGTTGCTGATAAGTATAGCTTCGGCATTTCAGTAGCGGCACCGAGTGGTGGTTCAACTAAGTGTTACATTAATCCGTAAGGGCGGAATATAGGGGGATAAAGGTGGGTTTGCTTCTTCACCCTTTCTTTGCAAGCCTGCCTCCCCAAAAGAAAAGGGGAGTATGTTTCAGATTTTGGTAGCAATATTAATAGGTGTGAATTTTGCACCATTGATATTACCTCAATTGGATATGTGGCATGCACAAGGTTTTTGGGTGCAGGCAGGAATACTGCTGTTATTCAGTTGGTCGTTCTTTGAAAAAGGAAGCAGAGTAACGATAAATAAACCTCTTGGTTTATTAATTCTCTATATTGGGATAGCCACACTTTGTTATTGCTTTGTATCCCAAACTCATCAGAAGTATGACACACTACACTTCTTTCCGTATTTTAACTTCTTGTGCTTAATTGTATTGTATCAAATGATAGTATCACATATAAATAAAGCACAGATAGAAAAGATATTGGAATATATGAGGTGGGCACTGGTAGTAACCTGTTTTATTTGTGTATTGCAGTTCTTTGGGTATGCACAGTTCTTTGAGTTTCTCCAAAAAGACCATGCTCAGTTTAATAATATGGTTACTGGGTTCATAGGGAATGGGACACATTTATCAGGTTTTCTGGCAATGTGTGTACCGCTACTGTTTTTGAAGTGGAGAAGAGAAAATCTATTTATATTAATATTAATAATACTCATATTAACACAAGCGGGGACAAGTAAAAATGACCCATCTGCCTCAGGTTTTACTATTCTTATATTTATCAGCTATTATTATTTATATTTTAAAAACAGGAAAGCATTCTGGTGGGCAACACTCATAGGTTTCATTTCGGTAAGTGTACTTTTTTGTGTATTTAGAGAAATGAACTGGTTCATAAAATTTGTTACGCCCACAGGGAGAATGAAAGTATGGGAGTTTTACCATCCCCTCTTTAAGAAATTTGCTCTTTTAGGATCAGGACTTGGGACAGTCAACAAGATATTCAAGTTATTCGACGGTCATCCAATGTCAGTAATCCCAGGGACGAGACATTTACATTTAGAATATTATCATTTTGCATTAGAAATAGGAATTATAGGACTTGTTTTAATATTAAACGTAGTAAAGGAATTTTTTAGTGGAAGCCGTAAAGATAATACTATTCTCGTTTTACAAACTATTGTGTTGGGTTTTCTTCTCAGTTGTTTCTTTAATTTCCCAGCACATCTTTGGCTTCCTAGCACGTATGCGATGTTTTGTTACGCAGGTATTTACGCAATAAAAAACAAGGAGTTAAATCAAGATGGCTATTTCGACGAGGGATGAGATTCTACAAAATGTACTAAAAACAACATTACAGGATGAGTCCCAGATAGGGACAATGATTAAGGACTTTATAATCCTCACCCTGCATGAGATTGAGAACCCTGGGTGGGCATTCTCCCCAAGGAGAGAGGTACACCACAGGTGGACTTTTCTAAAGCGCAAGACCTCTTTTACTACCACCTCTGGTATTGAGGATTATGTTATAGAAAGGGATATTAGGAATATTGGGTTGGTTAGACAAACTACCACTCCTGCAGTACTTACTAGATATACAGATTATGACTTCTACCATGCCGTTCCTAATCCTACAGAAACAGGAACACCTCTAATCTATAGACAATGGGAGGTGTCTGGTGTAGCCTCAAAGTTAGGAACAGCAGATACTATCGATGTAGTGTCCTCTTCAGCTTCAGATGCTGCTGATGTGGACTTAACAGTAACAATATGGGGATATACCAATAATATCCTCCAGTCAGAGGTACTTACTTTAAATGGAGTTACAAAAGTTACAGGTTCTACTACTTTTGATGCACGGGAAATCTTTGTTTCCAAATCAAAAGATACCGTCGGAACCATCACAATCACAGCAGGGGCGAATACGCTTACCACGATGGGGAAGGAAGAAAGAAGTCCCCTTCACAAGGTAATTAGTCTCTATCCCATTCCTAATGGCAGTATTACAGTTTATGTTGAGGGATGGGGACATATGAAGGAAATGGTTAATGATGGAGATACCCCACCTTTTGACCAATCCTATCATTATATTGTTCGTTTAGGGACACTGGCTAAAGTATACCAGCATCTTGGTAAAGATGCTAACTTTGCCATGACACAGGGTATTTATGCTTCTAGTGTCAGGGCTATGGTTAATGCAGACAGGGGGACATCAGATTTCGTTCCAGTATTAAAACGGCACTACCCAATTGATTTTAGAAACCGATATGTTAAGAGGACTACAGATGATATTGCGTAAAATACTTGTATGCACTCTGCTTATGTTGGTATGCGTTACGCATACATATGCTGACCAGAATCCACGCCTCATAGGTTACCCATCCGCAAAGATTATGGGCTTCAGGGGACTAGATACACAGTCCTCAGCCCCAATTATCCCTGATGGACGTTCCGCAGACCTTCAGAATGTTAAACTCTCAAGAGCATTTGATTTAAAGAAAAGATTTGGATATGATCCCCTCTATATTACTTTAGATGATCTTAATTCAGATTCACCCGCCATTACGGGAATATTTGATGCTCATTATTCTGATGGGACAAATAAAGCATTGGTCTTTGTAGGGACACAACTCAAGTATGATACTGGTACCGCATGGGCAATAATTAATACTTATAATGATGGTTATATTACTACGGGAGCGAATTATCAATGGCAATGTATCTTAGCTTTAGATACAGCCGTTTGTACCAATGATGAAGACCTGCCCTTAGAGATTACAACAACACCCCTAATGACGGCGTTAGACACAACAGACCTAACTAATGCTCTGACTAAAGCCAAGGCAGTTATATGGTACAGGAATTATCTTATATTTGGCAATACTAAAGAAGGTGGCACAGAAAGACCAACTCGGTTCAGATGGTCAGATGTAGGGACTACAGAAACGTGGACAGATGCAAACTATATTGATGTTGCAGCACTAGGTGGGGATGAGGTTAATTCTCTTGTAGAACTCTATGGTGATCTTTATGTAATCCTTAGAAACTCTATTTGGAGAGTATCCTATGTTGGTGGTGTGGATACATTTGTTTTGAGTAAGGTCGTAGAGAATATAGGGACTATAGCAAAGGGAAGTGTACAGATTATTACCCTGGAAGATAAGAGACGGGCTGTAATCTTTCTGGATAAGGATAAAAAGATATACATGTTTAACGGGGCTGCCTTACTGGATATAGGGGCTATTATACAACCAACCTTAGATGGTCTCAATGCCTTAAGACTCCAATATACTGTGAGTGTTTTTGACGGTAAGAGCTACTCCCTTTCCGCAAGTACAGGTAGTGAGGATGAAAATGATATAATTTATGAGTTTCAAACTGAAATAGGGGAGTGGACAATACACAAGGATGTTAATGCTAATGCTATGGGAAGAGTACAGATTGCCACAGCAGATATCCGAACTTATTTCGGTAATTATGATGCTTTTGTCTATTGGTTAGATAATCCAGATTTTGATTCAGATGGCGGAGAAGGGATAGGTTATACAGGTGTGGTAGATTCTGTTACAACCATAAATACCTCAACAGGTACAGGATTGCAGTTTATTGTGGATGCTGATGTTACCTTTGGTGGTCTTGACTTAACAGGATGTATTATTAAGATTACCTCAGGAACTGCTGTAGGTGAGGAACAGGTCATAGTTTATAATATGCCAACAGGACTTGCTGTAGCCACTGCTTTCGATACAACCCCTGACTCAACCAGTAACTACTCTATAGGGGCCATAGATGCCTTTTATAAGACACGGTGGTTTGATTTAGGGGATGCCACTAGTAAGAAGGCATTTAGAAAACTCTATCTTTGGGCTAAGGAAGATTCCAGTGATGAGGTTACTGTCTCATTTGCAGAAGACTTCGGAACAGTTTTAGGCAGTACTACTAAAGACTTAGCACCAGCAACCTCTTCTCTCTGGGGTAGTGCTATTTGGGGAGAGAGTGTTTGGGGGACAACGGGAGATAAGTTCTATGATGTTCTCCTGCGTGGGAGTGGGAAGACTATACAGTTTGAATTTTCTAATGATGAGGCTAATGAGACTTTTCTTTTATATGGTTATCATATCCTTGCAGATAACCTAGGGGTAGAATGAAAAAGCTATTAATATTAATATTAATGTTATTAATGTCACAAAGTGCAATAGCTTGGCGCATGAATAAACCTTTAACTCTCACTCATCCCATGGATGAAAGACAAGTGAGAAGACTTAATGATGTTTTAAATGATCTTTGGAATATTACTAATGGAAGAATAAACTTAAATATTGTAACTACAACGCCGACAACAGTTGACAATGGCGATATTTGGCTCTTTGATGATTCTGGGACAATGAAAATACAGGCAAGAATTAGTGGAACTACTTATTCATGGACTAGCGATTAAAATGAGGTTGATTATATGAAATATTTGGTAATACTTTTATTATTAATAACAGTACCGTGTTACGCTGCACCACCGACGAGAAGTCATATATTAACGGATCTTAAAGGATTTCAGACAATGTGGACAAATAACTTTACCCATGTGGGTTTTACGCAAAACAATCTCAAGATTTTCTATGCGATTATCATCCTTTATTCCATTCTTATGGTGTACTACTTCATTAGAAAAAAGTTTGCGTCCAAGATGTTTTTCCATAATAACTCTATGTTCCATTTTCCCATAAAGAATATTTCCTCTTTTATCAAAACCTGTTCTAATAAGAATATATCCTTGGATAGTTCTTCTTTTTCCCCCTGCCCAATTATTACTATTAGAACCACTAATCCGTTCATCTCCTTTTTTAAAAGATGTTTTGTTCGGTTTACAAATTCCCTTAGTTCCTTTATTCCAAGTAGGATAATGAAGTTTTTTACCTTTATTCCAACTAGGAACTTTACAATAGCATTCTCGAGAACAATACTTTTTATTTCCTCTTCGAGTAGAAAAATCTTTTCCACAAACCAAACAAAAAATTTGTTTCATAAATGCTCACCTCCTCCTTTCTATTGTAGTGCCAACCGTGTAATTAGTCAAGGGATTTTATTAGCAATGATTATAATTCTTTTAATGCCAACACTTTCTTTCCCAGCACCACCATCTAGGAGCCATACCTATACAGGTGGGAACACAATATCTCCATCTGAGGTAACGACTAATGAGGATAATATATTTAATTACCTAACCTCTGGTGTAGATACCATTAAAGACGGAACTATACTCAATGCGGATGTTAATGCCTCGGCTAATATCCAATCAAGTAAACTTAATTTAGATGCTGTGGATACGATGACAATTACAAGTTCTTTAACTATGTCTAGTACAACTTCTATGGGTTGGACAGTACAGGCAAGTCCCAATCAAGCCTGCAATGCAACCTGTATTAAGGCATGTATCTTTGGATTCGATGATGATAACGATACGATAGTGGATTGCACAGATGCAAGTGCAGATCGCTGTTTGTGCGGAGGTTCTTCATGAAAAAATTATTTATAGTTTTTATTCTATTATCAATATGTGTTAAATCCTATAGTTCTCCGCCTACACGAAGTTTTACTTATACTTCAGGAACTACTATCACAGCCGCTGATGTCACCACTAATGAGGATAATATTTATAACTATCTCCAGGCAGGTGTGGATACAATTAATGACGGTTCAGTTGTTAATGCAGATATAGCAGTTGCTGCAGGTATTCCTGGTAGTAAGTTAGACCTTTCTGCACCTGGTGCAATAGGTGGGTCTGCACCTTCTGCTGCTACTTTTACAGATATCACAGGAACAGATATTGCAGGAACTGGTGCTGCTACTTTGGATGATGCCACAAATCAAGTAGTATTAATAATAGACAATGATGGAACAAATATAGCACTAAACATTCAGCAAGATGGTATTTTGGCAGGAGGTAAAAATGCCTTATATATTCAAGCAACCGCAGCTAATGTTAATGCCAATAGTGCAATGGTTAATCTTATTCAAGACAATGCTTCTTCCACAGAACCAGCTTTAGAGATTAGAAATGACGGTTCTGGTGCAGCAATAGAAGTTACGGCTGGATATATTATCAATTCTGACCAACCTTGTTTTTCAGTTAAACCTACTTCAGACCAATCAAATATTGCAACAGGCGAGAGCGTTACAGTTATTTGGGGAACAGAAATATTTGACCAAGGTGATAATTTTACGTCAAATACTTTTACTGCTCCAGTAACAGGGAAATACCAACTTAGTTTTAGTTTATCTTTAGCTGCGATTGATAGTGCTGCCACTGACTATCAATTTAATATAGTTACAAGTAATAGGACTTATGAATTTCAGTTTGATCCAACTAAATTGTCAGGAGATCCTGTTTGGTATGCAATTTCAAATTCTGTTCTTGCAGATATGGATATAAATGATACTGCACATATTGTTATAGCTCAAACAGGTGGAACAGCACAGACAGATATATCAGCAAATAGCTTTTTCACAGGAGCATTACTTTTTTAACAAGTTAGATAAGGAGTAGGCAGATGGAAATTAAAATCAATGTGACAAAAGAACAGTTAAAAGCAGTAGAGGCAATTGTACTTTCAGGACAAGCTTGGATACAGGCAGCTTGGGATGGAAAAGCCAATGCTTGCATGGAAAAAGTTATTAACGAATATACAAATTTGCAGGGAGGGAAACTTTCTAAAGAAGAAAAAAATGCTAAAATAAATGAATTGAATCCTGATAAAAGACTAGAATAAAGAGATTATACTTTGTAAACTAAATGAATCATGAAAGATTTAATAGTAGAAAACAGAAAAGGGTTAAACGGGAAGATACTGGAACTTATCACCCATGCGGAGATAGGGGAAGAATTTAGAACAGAGGCACAATATAAATTTGTAGGAAAGTATAAAGATAAGTTAATTGGGATAGTTGCATATGAAGTAGTGAAGCTGGAAATAGATGGGGAGACGAATGAATACCCAAGGTTTATCCACGTCATCATCCATCCAGACTTCCGCAGGAAGAGAATACTTATCCCATTTTTGATACAAACAGAAAGGATTTTAAATAGAGACGGTTATTTCCAAACCATGGCCTACATTAAGACAGAGAAGGCACAGATGATGGAACTAGCTATGAAGTTCGGATACAAACAATATGCCGAAGATACAGAAGGTAAATTCTTTTACAAGAACATTAGTTAAAGGAGGTTTGTAAATTATGTGCGGAGGAAGTACGACGTGAGTATTTACAGGAGGAATTGTGAGAATTGTGGAGTTTATTATATTGGACACGGGATAAAATTTTGTTCATATAGATGTAGTGTGAAATTTTTACATAAAACTTTATATAATCAAGAAGGACAGAAACTTTGTACTAAATGCGAGAAGTTTAAGATACTAAAAGATTTTGATTTCAGGGGAGGCACAAGAGAACATCAGCTGAATTCTCACTGTAGAGAGTGTAAGGCAGAAGCTCACTCTACATGGAATCGGTCAGCAGAAGGAATATGGCGTATACTAAGAAGTAGGAGGAAAGTACTTATAAATAAAAAATTATTTGTCGATTGGTATACTAAACAGGAAAAGAAATGTGTATATTGTGATATTACAGAAAAAGACTGGGTAGATTTTTATGGAAGTGATCATATTAAAAGTGCAAAGAGATTAACAATAGACCGTATTGATAATAATATTGGGTATATTTTAGAAAATATAGCTTTATCATGTTATAGATGTAATTTTGTAAAAAATGAAATATTTACTCCTGAAGAAATGCTAAAGATAGCACAGGAATATATTAAACCAAAATGGAAACAATATAAGGAGGAGATGCAAAATGCTGCTTATAATCTTAGGCGTGTGTAGTTGGTTATTTATATTTCATCTAATAGACTCTAAGTGCTTTATTCCTAGACACTTACGAGGTTGCGGTGGAAGTACGACAATTCAAGCTCCTCAACCGCCACCAGCAGCACCACCAGTACCTACAGCAGGTGAGACGGCAGAGGATATTTTCCAAGCAAGACAAAAATATGATCCATTAATGGCTCAACAGCAATATGAGATTGCTGCAGGGCCGTATGGTACACAGGCTTTAACTCAACTTACTGAGCAGGCTAGACAGGCAGTATTCCCTCAGGAACAAGGTGTAAGGGAACAATTAGGAACGAATGTTTTATCTCAACTTATATCCCCTCAAGGTATCTCTCCAGAACAGCAGTCTGCTCAAGAGGCTATACGTAGTCGTGAAATGCAGAGACTATCCACGGGGATACGAGAGAGAGCTAATTTAGGTGGTAGATTATTTTCAGGTGGAGCACAACAACAAGAGAGATTAGGTCGTCAAGAATTAGGACAGGCTTTTGCTACTGAAGATATAGCTAGACAGGATACAGCAAGACAGAATGCTCTCTTGGCTGCTTATCCTTATCTACAGCTTTTATTTCCACAAACAGGAATACAAGCACCACAATTCCAAAGTGCTGTACCATCACCAGGTGGACAACTAGGTGCTGTTGTAGCTGGACGTGGACAAGATGTAGGACTCTCTTCAAGTATATTTGGAACACAGGCAGGAATGTATAATCAACAACAAGCCAGTCAATCACAACTTCAATCAGCTATGTGGGGAGCATTAGGTCAGGGAATTGGAGGACTATTTTAAAGGAGTAAGTATGCCAATATTATCAGATTTAATTCAAGGAACTCAGGGACAGCAACCTGGAGGAATTATGGATATTCTAAAGAATATTCAAAAACCTCCACCAGATCCTGAGGAACAAAAAACTAAGGCAAGAATAGGTGTTATGGGACAAGCTACTGAACTATTTTCTGATAGTTTAGGTGGTATGTCAGATGAGGCAAAGAAACCTTTAGTAAGTGCTTTTATGAAGAATATATTAAGTCCTCCCACTCAGTCTCTTGCTGAAGGAACTGTAAAGGGAACTGAAGAGCCTACAAAAACACCACAAGCATTACCAGTACAGCCTACTGCAGATACTACTGAAGGAAAACCAAATATGCTTTTAGAAGTATTAAAACGTATAGGTGTACCTGGTCTTGCAGCTATATTGGGTTCTACTGGGGCCATGCCTTTAGCAGGAGCAGCAGGATTAGGAACTGGATTTGTTAAAGGATTTGGAGAGGCAGAAGAATTAGGATTAGAACGAGAAAAGATTACTGCAACAAAAAAAGAAAAAGCAGCGAGAGAAGAAAAAGCAGATTTGAATAGAGCGTGGAATCAAGCTACACAAGTTGCTAAACAACAGGTAGATGAATTTGGTCAACCTATACCTCTCACTGCTAAGAGTGTACAAAGACTTGCGGATTCTATACTTAAACTTAAACAAGAAGGATTAGAAGCTCAGCGGAAACAAAAAGGAATTGTAGAGAAAGCTATTACTGGAAAGTTTCAAGTTCCTAAAGATGCTCCTTCAGCACAAGGAAAACCAGATGGAAGTTTATTAAAGGATGCCAGCGGTAAAGCAATCGCAAGGGCAGTAAATGGGCAATGGCAAAGTATACAATAGAAGAACCAAAATTTACTATTGAAAGACCTAAGTATACAATAGAAAAACCATCTCTTGGTGAAAGAGCAAAGGGTTTTATCTCAGGTATACCAGGTAAAGCATTTAGAACCGCCATTACACCATTAGCAGAAACTATTACAGGTAAATCTTTAAAAGAGAGAGCTATTGAAGCTACTCAACCAGTTGATATTAGACCAGGAGATCCTCTCTCATATATATCTGCTTTTGCTAAAAGTGCATTAGGAGGCATTGGTGGAGAGGTTGCAGACATAGCAACAACACCTATTGCCTATTTACCGCTTCCCATAGGAAGAGTGTTAGGTAAAATTCCAATAAGAGGAACCACCCTCAAAGAGTTAGCCACAAAGGTTCCTATTTCAAAGATATTTAGTAAGTCAGGTCCTGCTATAGCAAAGTACCAGACAGCACTTCAAAATCTTCCCGCCAGAGTAGCAGCATCACGAGCACCTCTTATAAAAGCACAGCAAGTTCAAGATCCTGTATTTAAGGTTATGCAGGCAGTTAAACAAGCTGGTCCAACTCGTGCAGCACAGGAGAAACTATTTACAGCAGCAAGAAAGAAACAAGTTGGAGTACTTAGAGATATTGGTGCTAGGGAACCTGGCGAAGCAGGATTTCGTAAACAACTGGCTGCTTTAAAAGGAGAATTACCTAAGGTACAATTCCAAGGTATACGAAATAAGGTAACACAGACAGATATTGATGATCTTTATACTATGATCCAGAGTAATGTTGGATTAGATGATTTTGAAAAGATTACTGCTAAACACGGATTGAGTAAATTATTTGGTGAGTCGGGTGGATTGGTTCCCACTGAGGGAGAGTTGGATAAACTTAGGGAAGTATTCTCCCCAGAATTTATACGAACTGTGTTAGCTAAAAGACCTATACTGCAAAGAATGGGTGAAAGCATCGGAGAGGTCGCAAATATTCCCCGTGCTTTGATGGCTACATTTGATATGTCGGCACCTTTACGCCAAGGTGTCTTTTTCATTGGCAGACCTAAACAATTTATTCCTGCATTCGGAAATATGTTTAAATATTTCTTTAGTGAAAAATCATATCAGGGATTACTAAAAGATATAAAAGGCAGAATAACCTATCCATTAATGAAAAGGGCTAAACTTGCAATAACGGAACTTGGAGGGAAACTCACCAAGAGGGAAGAAGCATTTATGTCCCAACTTCCCGAAAAGATACCATTGTTTGGTAGAGTAGTAAGGGCATCTAACAG
>SDBT01006142.1_pt1 | contig 20005 bp, 16 predicted proteins | sample 2277101 | NCBI WGS metagenome assembly SDBT01 (sample SAMN10404973, study PRJNA504765) | marine sediment metagenome | isolation source: marine sediment core GS10_PC15, 103 cmbsf | place: Arctic Ocean: Southern Knipovich Ridge | collected 2010 | reverse complement strand
ACTAATATAAATAAAATAGATTCATCATCATTTTTATTGATTACATCTATATTATTACCATATCAATTATATAATGTGTCACATATACATTTTTTAGAAGGAGTAAATTATATGAAATATAAATCCTTTATAGATCAGATATATAAGATAAATTTATATAATATTCCCATTGGTAAATTAAAAATACATTTTCATATTTCTAAATCTAATAATGATATTATATCATTTATTAATCCAGACATTAAAAAATATGAAAACTTAAGTAAACGATTAGGAGATGAACAATATATATTTTCTTCTCTATTAAAAAAATCAAAAAAATTAGGATATAATATTGAATTGGGTATGATAATAGATTAATTATTTTTTATTTATTTTTACTTATATTCTAACTATATTAATATTATATGTTATTATTTTATCAGATACTAAATGTATTGTTTCCATAATAGCTATATTTTTTCATAATAATGATAATAATTATCATTATTATTTTTTTATTTATGCAGTGATATAGTCAGGATTTTTTTTATGAATATCGGCCTGTGCATAGTCATTATATAATAGATGAGCTGGCAATAATGGACGTGTAGGCAATTCTATAATTGATTCTTTAATATTTATAGGTTTTTCTTTACATACAATACCATATATATCATCATCACTTTCATATTCATTATCAGCTTTTACATTTATATTAAATATTTTAACGGATGTTATTTTTTTATCTTCAAATATACATGAATCCATAATAATTTTTTTTAATGTATCTTTTTTAGTGCGCCATACATCTACTCCTATTTTTTTATTATAATGTATCATTTTACCATATGCATGCATTCGTTCATCTTCATCATATGTTATATAATAATTAAATCTAACTATAATAGGATTAGATGTTAATTTATTATTACGTGTAATATATTTATTTGTATTAGTATAGTATTTAATCATTTTATTATTCCATTCAAATAAATCGGTTGTATAATCTACGGGCCAATATATTTTTATATTATTATTTTTTGCATATGTCCATAATAATTTAGTCCATTCAAATTGATTTATATATGATTTTAATTCTGTATGATCTTGTATAGTCATTGAATCGTAATCCCTAACTATTATTTTTTCGTATATTTTTTCATTCATAGTCCTGAATATATTTTGTATATATCATATTTATTTTATTATTATTTTTATCATTTTTTTATTAATTACATGAAAATAATAATTTAATTAATTTATTATTTTTATCATTTTTTATTTTAATTTATATAAATCCATCCCAATTCAATTAATCTATTTTTTATTAATTCAGCCATTTTAAGTTTCATATAATTTAAGTTAAATAATACATAATAATAATCTATTCTATCATTTTCATATTTGTTTATTGGATCATTCAAGGTATTTATATCATAATTTAAATTATGTAAATATTGTACTTTATAAGATTTATGTATATTTAATGCATTAGACATATTTTCAATTGGTAATGGAGCTTGTATAATCCACATAAAAAATGCTAAATCCTTTATATCATATGTTTTAACAACCCTACCACGCATTCTTTTTCGTTTACTTGCTCCTGATTGTTCCTTCATCATATATCTAATTCTAAAATCATTTCCGGTAGATGATATAATTCCATATAATGGTAATTTATTTAATTCAATTAATTTACTATTTATAATTTTATCTATAATTGATGTATATACTAAATGTTCATTTAATAACATATCTCTCCATCCTTTTAATTCTGATGGTTTATATATTCTTAAATGTACAGATGATTTTTCTATATTAGAACTTATCGAATATGATGATATATCATTAATATTTTTATTTATAGAATGTATATATATTAATTCAGTTCCTACTCCTATATCACCTAATATTGGTATTTGTATATCATTTTCATTAATTTTTAATTGAGATAATATTGGTATATTACCTAGTTTAGGTGGTCTACCTCTACCACCTCCTCTATTATTTATATTATATTGTACTAAATTTAATAATTTTATAGGTTCATATATTATATTTAAATCTTTCTTATACATATTATACATATGACTATTTAAATTTGTATTATTTCCTTTTATCATATCGATTATAGAGTCTTCATATAATTTTATTTTATATTCATATGATAATTTATTATATATATTACTCCATTCATTATTTCCTGGTTCTAATTTATATAACATTTTTTCTATTTTAATACTACTAGATTGTTTTAAATCAATAATATATTCCGATATAGGTTTTGTTAAAATTCCAAATAAATTAAAACTATAATAATCTTCTATACTATTATTTTCATTTTCGGATATTGTAGGATATTCCCTTATTATATAAAACTGTTGACCTTTAACTCTTATGTATCCATGATATCCATATCTATCAACCATTAATATTTTTTTAGATATTATAATTTCCATTGCTCGTTCTATATATCTTCTGGGTATTTGTTCTAGCGTATTATTAAATTTATTTACTAATTGATAATTTGACAATAAATCTAATATTTCATCCATAGATGCACTGAATATATTTTTAAATATTTCGTGTATATATTGTATAATTAGTTTTATATCATCATCCGCATATAATACATCATAACTAGATGTATCTAATTCTATTGGAGTTTTACCATAACATACATATCCGCCAAATTCATTAGCATATGCTGTAGTCGCTCGTGATATTTTATTTCTTTCATAATGTATTTGACAATCTACAGCAGAACTATACATAATATTCTCTATATATTTTATGGATATATCTTTTTTTTCAGATAAATGATACATATCTATATCTATAGATCCTCTAGTTACTGGATCTATAGCGGCCATATTATACATATTAACATATATTTTAGCTGTAGCAGGGTCTTTACCCTCTAGTATATATTGTTCCCTTAATTCATCTAATAAAGACTCATGACTAATAGCTCTTAATACTCTATATCTTGCTTGATATGCATGTGCTTCATTCCATTCGGGCCCGGTATTATAATACGATAAAACATTTGCAGTATTAATACCTTCACGTGCAATAGGTGTAACTATTAATGTTTTTATATATTCACCATGCCTATTTTCCCAACTATTATATAATTCTAATATTATATCCATTTTATTACTAGGTTGCATACCAGATGTTATAATAGCAAATCTGCGAGCTTTAGTAAAAGTAGACCTTATTTTATTTCGTCTTATAGTTCTTATTACACCCTCAGTATTTGTATTATTGCTTAATTCACATAACGGTCCCATAAATATAGATGATTCGTCAGAATGTGTAGATATAAATACGGATTCGGTTTCATTAAATTGTTCATATCCATTATATTTAAAACACATACCTAAACATAATGCACCTCCTCCTCCCATTTTAAATGGACAAAATACAAAAGCATTACCGGGAGATTTAGCATCTAATCTAATAACTTCATGAAATTTTACGGATATTGATTTTAAATAATATGGATTCGTAATCCATGATATGAATTCAGGAACAGGGGTATATACTTCATTTCCATTATCTATAATATATTTACCTATTTGTGGTAATCCATATGTACCTGATATACGAGTATCATCATATTTAATAACCCCACTCATACTGTATGTACCATTGGGGAATACAAAATTAGCAGCGCTTCGTTCATTACCACGAAATGAATTATTTCGTGTATTTAATAAACTAATAGAATTATATATAGTTGCCTGTCCATGAATAGATGATTTGTCTGGCATTATAATATTTGATGCCATCTCTAACCTATATATTTTCTGAGATGATGGTATATTAAATCCTTTATATATATGTATTGAATCACTAATAGTACCATGTTCTAAAGGTATGGCAAATGTATCGGATTCGCCAACAAATGATATTAATCCATTAAAATAATATGCAAGATCTTCATGTGTTGCATCTACAAAGAATTTATTATCTGTTGGCATTTGTTTATCCATAGATAATATTAAATTCATTATAATAGATATTTCACTTGCTTCATTTATCATTGGTGTAGCAGTCATTAATACTACTTTACTACGTTTAATTATATGAAATATCCTTTTATATGTATCATATATCTTTTTTTGTTGCCTTACATCTTTATCTTGTCTATTAATTAATATTGATTCATCTATACCATTATCTTCTTCACTTTCTCTATGTTCTATTCTTATATTATGAACTTCATCATATATAAACATTGATCCCGAAAATTCCTTTTCGATATCTTCGTCAGTATATTTTCGCTCATATATACGTTTTGCAAATTTTATATGAGTATCAATAGAATAATATTTTTTTATTTCTATTGTTATATTCAATTTCCTGGCTTGAGCGCTTTTATTTTTTAATATTTTTTCAGTTTCATATGTTCCTGGCTTCGAATATTTACATAATAATTCTTTTTTTATTTGATCTTTTAAAGTTTTACTTTTTACTAAATAATAAACTCGTTTAATATGTGTTTTATTTTGATGTATATAGTCATCCACATAGTCAGTTATATGTCCCATTGTAGACCTTCTTAATTTTTCACTTTCTCCAGCAACTGATCCTGTTTTTCCGGTGCCTGGACTACTTGTAATTAATAATCTATCATATATATGTAAAAAACGATGATCGAATTTTTGATGATTATAAAATTCTCCTCTTTTAGGTACAGATTCACTTGGAATAGATGCTAATGTATTAAATTCTTTCTTAGCAGTAATTTTAGTTTGAAATTCTGTATCATTTTGATCAGGATATGAATACACTAAATTATCTAAAGTTAATGATGATAATATAGATGGATTTAATATATTATTTTCTATATTTTTATTTGTATATATTAAATTTTCTAATGATAATGATGTTTTACTTGATGGTTCTATATTATACATTATAAAAAAATGATAATTATTATATTATTTTATATATTTTATATTAATTATATTTTTTAATCATTTTTTATATAAATATTTTTTGTTTTATCATTTTTATATATTATTATTAATATATAAAATTCATATGAAATTGAAAAAATATATAAAAACAAAAAAATATATATAAAATATACAACTTATATATATATAGTAAATATGAGTATATCTGAAACTACTAATACTATAGCTAGAGTATTTCGAGATGCACTTAACCTATATATTGGTGACTTAGCAATTGAATATGGTCTTGGTCCCCCCGAAAATTATACAGTTTATATTAAAGATATAAAACAAGATATATCTGACACAACTCAATGGAATATAATAGCAGATATATCATCTCTAAACATTAAATATCTTAATAAATTCATTACTGAACATGGAATAGAATTCTGGAATAAAAATGCGTTACTATATATAAATAAGAAAATGATACCATATTTTAAACATTCTAATATTAATGCAAAATATGATATATTTACAGATATATTTATTTATAGTATTAGTATAATATTGAATGTTACATATTTATAAAATTTTTATTAAATTATTTTTATAATAAAAATATACTAAAAAATATTATATTTTTAACATGAATAAATATATAATATCTATAATAAATGAATATATTTTTAATATATCAGAGCATTTAAAAAACTCAATAATACAATATTATAATAAATTAGGTATCGATAATAATATATCTATAGTAGATATACTTAAATCTGTAATTATATATAAAGGACCGTATATAAATGATACTAATTTAATAAATAATTCAAATATATATTTAATAAATATTAAGATAAATAGTAATATAAAACATAATAATAAATATAGACAATTAGAAAATATTATTATACAAGAAATTAATATTATTAATAATTATATATATTTATTATCAATAGATTCTATTAAATATAGTAAATTATATTATCCATCTAGTTTAGAAAATATTAAAGTATCTCCATATTCTACTAATATTAATGTAATTAATAATGAAATATTTACACATATTTATATAATAATAGACCCAGTATATAATCATCTAAACATAATAAAAAATTATAAAATTTTAGAAATTACAGGTATATTATCAAGTACTGATGTATTAAAATATATTAGTAATAAAGATAATATGTGGATTCAGATTATACATGCATTAGATAAAATAATTGGTGATGATAATCCTACCGTTTTATTTTTAGCTATATCATATTTTAATAATATAATAGATGAATATATATCACGTAATTTAAACGAAGAATATATATTAAATAAATATGGAATTGCATGTTTGATATTAGCTATAAAAATGGAATCAATTTATAATTTACATATTACAGAATTATTAGAAAAAATTATATCTATGAATATAGATATATTTAGTAATATTTCAATTGAGGATATAAATGAAATAAAGTTATTAGAAAAAAAATGTTATGATATTTTAAATCATAGATTAATACATCCAACCACTATGATATTTTATAATTTTATAGTAACCCAATTAAAATATATAAAATCTGATATATCTATAAATACATTAGAAATAAATTATATTAAATTTTTATTATTTATTATTAATGGTAATACTTCAATGAATATATATAATCCCTCTATAATTGCTGTATCATGTATATATCTGGGTAGGTGGCAATTTTCTAAAAATTGGGATGATGACTATTCTTATATATCAGGATATACAGCAACTGATATATTTATATGTTGTAATATAATATCATTTTTAATAAATAATTTAATATTAATTTACACAGATATAACACAATTACCTGATATAGGTAAGAATTTAGCTTTAAAAAAATATATAAAATATTTAGAGCGAGTTTTTGATATAAATATTTTATTGTGGACTCCATTTGAATATACAAAATATAATTTACGATCAACTAAAATATATAAACGACAATATAATAATAATATTGATTTAACTATTTCATTAAATGATATAACTATATTAAATAAGCTAGGCGGAGGATCATATGGAGTAGTATATAAATCTAATTATAAAAATAAAACCAATGCACTAAAAATAGCATATTGTAATAATGGGGATATAGGTATCGACAAATCAATATTACGAGAAATTTCAATATTAAAATTTATATCTAATCCTTATATTATAAATATAATTGATGTTGTATATAATTTAAATGAAAATGATGATATTAATGTTGATGATAATTGCTATGGATTTATGATGAATATAATGGATACAGATTTACATCATTTATTAAAAACGTATCGTGAATCTAATACACATATTGATATGCATATAATACAAAAATTTACACATCAATTATTACAAGGTATAAATTATTTACATAATAATAGTATATTGCATCGAGACTTAAAACCAATAAATATATTAATTAAAAATGGTAATTTAAAAATTGCAGATCTAGGATTAGGTCGATCTATGGTATATGATGATAATAGATATACGTTTGATGTTGTTACTTTATGGTATCGAGCCCCGGAATTATTGATAGGTAAAAAAATATATGGATTTAAAATTGATATGTGGTCATGTGGATGCATAATAGGAGAAATGAGATTATTAAATCCATTATTTCCAGGGGGGTCAGAATTAAGCGTATTATCATTAATTATTAAATTTTTAGGAACTGATAAATTTAAAGAATTACAATTATCTAAATTAATTACTGATGATGTTCCGCCTAAGGATTTAAATATTTTATTTGGGTTAAATGATATTGTATTTATACAATTATTAAAAGGTCTTTTAGAGCCAAATCCGAATAATAGATATTCATCACATGATGCATTATTATCTCCATGGATATCTGTTATATAATTATTTTATTTCTACCTGCTCTTTCATTTTTTTCATCTTTTAATTTCCATGCAGGATAATATGATAATTCATTATATTTATTATGATATATAAGAAATGGATTTTTTGATGTATTTGTTATATCTGATATTGATGTATATCCATCATCATATAAACTACAATATGGTAATTTAGTATTATTAATAAATAACCATATATTTTCATATGTCCAATCTAATATAGGACATACGCGCATATATAAAGGCCATCCACTATCTGTTAATTTAAATGGAGATAATTTAGATCCATATGGATCAGTTCGTCTAGTTCCTATGCTTATACATTTTATTTTTGGATATTCTGTTTGCAATTTTATTAATCCATTTTTCATATCTTCCTCATATATAATCAAATTCATATATAAATTTTTTTTACATTTATTTATAAATTTTTTCATTTTTGTAAATTCGTATTTAGGTTTAAAATATATACATATTGGCATAATCATTAATGTATTTTCACCATATATTTTATATAAATATTTGAATATTAAATAATACATAACCATATTATCTTTTCCACCATTAAAAGATATAGCAATTTCATTAAATTGATATCTATATAACATATTACTTATAATATTAAATGATTTTTTTATTGATTCATCGTATTTATTTCTATTATCACACATTTTTATATTTTCATATATATTTTATTTTTATATATCAATTTTAATTATTTATATAATATTATTAATCAATTATATCCGATTTACTATTATATATTATTATATCATCATTATTTACTATATCATAATCTCCATATATATTATATGTACACATAAATATTATATATAATACTAGTACAACCCATAATGATATAAAAATCATTATTGACCATATAAATAATATTTCTATTGTAGTACTGATTGCATATAATATTAAAATTATAGTTAATCCTATCATTAAATCACTTAATATAACTATACATATTAATTTATATATACTAATCATTATATCATTTATTATATCTTTATATTTATTTACATATCCAACATATATAAACATCAGTAAAAATATACTGATCTCTACTATATTATATATTATTTTTAATTTAGTATCTATTAATATTATAGCAAATAATATACTTTGTAATAATTGAATGCATAATAAATATTTCCATGATTTTAAGATTAAATTATATATAGAATCTCTGCTTAATCTTAAATCATATATTAAATATTCAACCATATTCTATATTTTTTTACTATATTCATCATTTAGACTTTTTTATAGTATTTATTAAGTTGTATTAAATGAAAATAATCTCTCATACCATATTTTCATACCTGGATCTGTATTTACTCTTTCATATAATTTATATATAAATCTTTTATCAGAAACTTGGTCATTTGATATTATATCTAAATTGTCTATATTTGATATTCCAATATGATCATCTATTGTTTTATAATCTATTTTTATTCCTTTTTTTTCCCATATTTTTATTATATCTAATTTATTAGTAGCTTTAATTTGTGCATTAGTTCCTCTTATAATTACCTTGATTAATGAATTATCTGGTGGTTCCCACATTAATACTTCCTCTGGATTTAATCTATATATTCTTTTCTTTGGTAGATTTAAATCTATTCTATATTCAAATATATTTTTTATTAGTTCTTCCTGTTTTGTAACATATATATTTTCCATATTTATATTATCTATATTATTAAATGAATAATATGATACTGTTTTATGTGTTGAATCACCAAATGCATGTTGTAATGGTGTTCCTGTATATACAATATTTTCTTGTGGACGACAATAATCATGTATATGTCCGGATATAATGAATGGATATGTTAATGGCCATTTATCACCATGTGTTGATATTATGGCTCCCATTTTAGCACCAAAAAATTCTTGATGTGCAAATATAGTAGAATATGAATTTATATCATCTATATCTATTATTGTTGATATAGCTTCTATAAATCTTCCACATGGTACATATGGAACAAATAAAAATTTATACTCTTTAATTTCTATTTCAATTGCTGTATCTACTATTATTATATTATTACTATCTTTTAATCCATTAAATGGATGATATCCTGATAAGAAATCTGAATTATTTGGTCTATCATGATTTCCTATTAATACATATGTTGTCGATATTTTACTCATACGTTCTATCCAATTAATAGCCTGGGTTAATGGTACTACATGTATTTTTTCATGTGTATCTAATACATCACCTAATATAACTATAAAATCAGGGTTTAATGTTTTTGCTAATTCTATCGATTTTTCTATCATTTCATCTGTTTCTTTTTTATTTTTAGTTTTAAAATGTGGATCTCCTATAGTTAAACATGTTAATCTATCGTTAATTTGTAAATGGTCCATATTATTAATTAAATTTTCATTAAATTTATTATCATTTACTAAATCCACTGTATCCATCTTATTTTTTATGTAACTTATACAATATAATTTATTATCATTTTTTTTATTAAAAAAAATAATATATATAAAAATGGAAAATATATACAAATACATAACAAATTTATCTGCTAATGATAAACTTACTTATGTATCTACATTAATTATAAACGAAATACAAGATGGACTAGTTAACTATAATAAATTAATAGCTTTATATTATGATATTTTAACTAAATATAAGAATATTTTAGATATTAATATCATAACAAATACTATAACTCCTATATTATTAGCATTATTAAATCATATAAAAACAACAACTCGAGCATATCCTACACTAGATAAATTAAAAGAGGAATTTTATCGTATTATTGTTACATATATTAACTTTTTAGGTTCAGGATCATTATATGATTTAATGAGTCTTAATATATTAGATACTGATATATTTAAATTATTTATACAATATAATCCATCTGTAACTATTGATCTATTAGATAATGATTCAAGTTTTATAAAATATTTTATTAATACCGGTTCATATGTATATGATAATATGGGATCTGACATTATTCCAATTATACTTCAAGAAATAGATGCATTTAATAACATGAATAAAACACCTGACGTTTTACATGGTATATATAAATATAATTATATTGCTGCACAAATTATACTAAGTAAAGAATCAAAAACAGATATAGATAAAGATAATATAATTAAATTATTATTACGAGCAGATAATTATAAGGATAGTAAATCTCTTAGATCTAGATTATTTCAAGAATGGTATATATTAGATTCTCTACATAATAATTATATTAGTATTAATTTAGACGAGGATACAATTATTAATTTAGGTTATAAAATAAAATCACTGAAAAAATCACTGAAAAAATGATTGATAAAAAAATATATTGTAATATAATGAATATTATTGAAAAAATGATTGATAAAATCAAATTAATATATAAATATACTTAATATATAAATATAATTTTGATATAATGGATATTATCGAAAGAATTAAGAATGATATTAGCTTATTAAAAGATTATATTAAAAATTCAAATGAAAAGTTAGGCAAATATAAAAAAGATTTAACATATATTAACAATGAAACAAATAAAATGATTGATATTATTAATATTGATTATTCAAAAGAATATCTCATGAAATTAGCGGATGATTTAGGAAACTATGAATTATTTTGTGCGTTTAAGGATTATATTTTAAAATATAATGTTACTATAGAAGTATATGTAGATATTAAGGATAGTATAAATTACCATGTTATTAAATGTTCACATTTTAATATTTTTTGTACAGTATCTGAAGAAGATATTTATATGGACGGTAATTATACTTATATCAATACAGATATCAATACAGATAATCTAACATTTAAGGATTTATATAATTGTGATGTATCTGATTGGAATAAATTAAGTGAATATAGTGATGAATTTACTAAACCTGAACATTTAAAAGATATTAAAGAAATAATAAAATGTTGCATAGTAAATATAATAAAGGTATCATATAACGACATAATATATACGCTATGTATATAAAATAAATAAATAAATAAAATAAATGAATAAATACAATAAATAAATAAAATAAATAAATAACGAAATAATAGATGAGCTATCTATATAAAATAAATAAATAATATTATAGTTTAGATAGAAACTATAATATATAATAAAATTATTATTGCAGACTTGATTTATATAATATACCATACGGTACAGAATATACTCCGGTCATAGTATTTACCTTCACATTTTTAGGATTAAGTTTAATTATAGTACCATAACTCTTTTTATCTTTTACCATAAAATATATAAGATCATTTACTTTGAAATTATATTGGTTAACAACTAATGGTTTATTTAATATACTATGGGTTATTTTAGTATGACCAAATAATTGTTTTACCATATCTTTAAATAATTTACCATGTCCTCTTAAATCATCAACAAAAATAGATAATATGGCATGTACTAATTCATGTTCAAATATAAGCTGTAGTGCATTAACTTTATTTTTTGGTTTTAATCCATTAATTTCTGAATTTATTATATTTATAGGTGTAATATTATTTATATTTTCTTTACTTATTTTTATAATATATGTACATATACCAATTCTAGAACATGTACCTCCTGCTGATGTCATTTTTGTGCTAAATTTAAATTTAATATTTCCCCCTGATTTTTGTAATGCATATGATATCATATTATTAAAAAAATAATAATCATATAACTTAAACATTACATCTAATTCGTCATTATTCATTACTATTGGATATTTATTGTTTGGATATATAGTATCACTAATTAATTGTTTTCTCAACTCTATATCAGGTGTAATAAATGTAAATGGTTCCTTTATTTGAAATGGAAACATCGCTATTTCTTCAGAGCTAAATTTAATAGGTTTATGTAATTGTATATCCTTGTATTCTACTAATTCTTCTATTACTTCCTCTCGGGTTGATAATATTTCAGTTTTTATTAATTCTTTATTTGAAGGGTCTAAATTCTGTGCTAATATTAAACATATATCAGATGCTAATTTATTTAAAGATATTACATTTGATAATATATTATTTTCATATATATATCCCATTTTATTTAATTGAATATATAAACTATGTTCATTTGTAATTTCCATATTTTATATGATTATATTTTTTATTTTGTTGTTTATTTTTATATTTTTTTATTATAAATTTTCATTTTTATTTTATATTACTATTTTAAAGATAAAGAGTAAAATAGTATGAATATGTAATTATAAAAATATGGAAAGTTGGAAAAATATATAACATGACCCTGTTTGTTACTATCAATATAAAATATGCTTAAAACTTACATTAATATTGATTAATTTATTACGTGTATACATTTTTATTTTTACTTTATATTACTATTTGAAAGATAAAGAGTAAAATAGTATGAATATGTAATTATGAAAATATGAAAAAGTTGGAAAAATATAAAATATGACCCTGTTTGTTACTATCAATATAAATTATGCTTAAAAATAATATTAATATTGATTAATTTATTACGTGTATACATTTTTATTTTTACTTTATATTAATATTTGAAATATGAAGAGTAAAATAGTATGAATATGTAATTATGAAAATATAGAAAAGTTGAAAAAATATAAAATATGACCCTGTTTGTTACTATCAATATAAATTATGCTTAAAACTTATATTAATACTGGTTATATAAATAAATTAAAAAAATGATAAATTAAAAAATGATAAATTAAAAAATGATAAATTAAAAAATATAAATACAATATAATAAATTATATATAATGAATAATTTATTTAATGAAATATGGATGGATATAATATTAAAATTAGATATACATAGTATGTTAAATGTAAATATTTTATCATCTAAATTTCATACACTAATTAAAATATATATAATATCTGATAATTCAAAATCACATATAATAAAATTAAAAAATACAGACGATATAAATAATAGAATAAAAATATTAATAACTAAATATAACTTTAAAAAATATGATTTATCATATTGTGGTAATATAACCGATGAATCAGTGAAGTTATTAGGTGGATTACATACTCTTGATTTATCACATTGTAATAATATAAACGATGAATCAGTGAAGTTATCACATTGTAATAATATAACAGATGAATCAGTGAAGTTATTAGGTGGATTACATACTTTGGATTTAACATATTGTTTTAATATAACAGATGAATCAGTGAAGTTATTAGGTGGATTACATACTCTTGATTTATCATATTGTGATAAAATAACAGATAAATCAGTGAAGTTATTAGATGGATTACATACTCTGTATTTATCAAATTGTTATCAAATAACAGATGAATCAGTGAAGTTATTAGGTGGATTACATACTCTTCATTTATCATATTATAATCAAATAACCAAGTAGCGTTAGCTCCAGGGTTCTAGCTAGCACAGCTAGCTAGATTCCAGGTAAATCAGTGAAGTTTTTACGTTATATTACTATTTTAACTTCAAAAAAATATAAAAAGTAAAAGATATGACTCAAACCAACAAAAATTCATTTTGGAGTTTATTGAATCATTTAAATTGTTGCAATTGAATCATTTAAATTGTTGCAATTGAAACAATTTATTAAATAAAATACATATAATTAATGTAATGAATATAATATTATTACCTATACAAAATATATTTTATCTAAAAAATGATCTGTTAAAATATTATATGACATAAAATATTTCAATAACAACATAGGAAATATAATATATTACAAATAATATATTATAAATAAAAATATATATTATAAAAATGGAAAAAATTATAAATAAACTAACTATATATTCATCTTTTGCTCAAATAAATGAAATAATTAAATTAAATTCAACTAAGGATACATTATTAGATTTAGAAAATGGTATTATTGCATCTAGTTTAATCTTACAAAATATTAATAATATAGTAGAACCTGTTTATATTAAATCTAAAAAATATGTAACAGTTCATGTACATGATAAGGTATATTCTGGTATATTAAAATCAATGAATGATGATAATATATCTATTGTAAACAATAATATTATAACAATAATAAGAAATTATAACTATATAAAGTATAATAATAATGATAATTGTTTAGTTCTAAGTAATTCAAATATATATAATCTTACATATTTAACTGATTCTATTTATTGGACCCCACAATATATTATATATATTTCTAATAAAATTGATGCTACAGAAAGTATTACTATTTTATTACAAGCAAATATACATATAAAAAATAAGGAATATATAGATAAAAATTATGAAATAGAGTTAATATCAAATCATGATTCAACTAATACTATATTAAATAAAAATAATAATATACAATATTCATCTTCACAGAATAATACATATGATCATATATTAACTGAAAATAATTATAAAAATTATTTAATACAGGTAGATATATTAGGTAACAATAATATAATTACATTATCATCAAATGCAATAAATTCCATAAAATATTATTTACATATTATAGGTCAAGAAAAAACTGAATATGGTTATATGTTTAAATCAATTGATTATATGCCCCCTGGTAATGTAATAATAAATACATATGATAATAAATATTTAGGATCTACTAAATTAGTATCTTCTGTCGAAAATGAATTGAATGAATTATTAATAGGAGGATCCAAATTAGTTAAAGTAAAATCTATATTATCTAGTATTAATAAAGAGATTACAAACAATGAAAATGATATTACAAAAAATGAAATGAATGAGGATGAAAGTAATGTAAATACAGTAACTAATAACACAGTTATTAGTGTTTATAATGAAATTATAAATAATACAAATATGAAAATTTTATTAATACTACGATTATATACAGAAAATAAAAAATTAATATCTACAACATCAGATATTGGAATTGAAGTAAAAGATACATATATAGATTATCATATAAATATTGAAAAACAAAAATTAACATTTAATATAGATGCTATATTTGAATATTAAATATTAGTTATAAAAATTGATTAAAATAATATAATTTTTATAATTAAATATAATATTATTTTAATATGAGAATAAGTATAATTGGTACCGCTGGAAGAAAAGATGATGGTAATAAACTAAATTATGACCTTTTTATGAAAATGTATAAAAAAGCAAAGGATCACTTACATAGTATAATTAATTCATATGATATTAAATATTCAGATATAGAATTAATTTCTGGAGGATCGTCATATTCCGACCATATAGCTATTTTTCTTTATTATGAATATTATGGATATGGTATAAAATTAACACTACATCTTCCTGCAAACTTTATTAATGGTCAATATAGAGATAATAATAATAAACATCATCCAGGTAATACATTAAATTTTTATCATTCCAAATTTAGTCAAAAAATCGGAATAAAATCATTAATGCAAATAGAACAAGCTATTTCAATGGGAGCTAATGTACATATACATAATGGATTTTATGAACGAAATAAACATGTAGCTGATACTGATATTATGATCGCATTTACATTCGGCTATGATAATTTAAAATCTGGAGGAACAAAATATACATGGGATAATTCATCATGTAAAGATAAAACTCATTATCCTATACATCATCTTTAATAAATTTACTTATATAAAATAAAAATGATTAATAAATAAATAAATATGTAAAAATATAATATATTTAATATTATGAGTAATAAAAATCAAAAACATAATGATACAATTCAAATTAACTTTGGTAATAATAAATTATATATACCTATAAATATATTAATTGAAAATTCCGATTATTTTAAAAAATTAATCGTAATACAGAAAAAAAAAGTTATAAATATTCAAATGAAAGTTAAAATTACTAAATATTTAATATTTTGGCAATGGAATATAGGATATATTGAATTAGAAAAAATATCTCATATATTACGAACTAAAAATAATATAAATATATCTGTATGTAATGAAAAATATATTATCAATATATAAATAAAATTAATAAAAATAACCGTAATGGTTATTTTTATTAATATTTAAAATAGTACTTAATCTATGTGATATATTTTTATTAATTTATTATCTTTATCATTATATAATATATCCATAGTATTTATATCATCTCCTACTGTACATATTATATCTCCATCTTTATAATTTTTATATATAGCAATATAATCATATTTAATTACTTCAGTAGTCAATAAAAATTTTTTATATATATTATCAAACCTTGCATTATCAACGTTTACATATTTTAATATTTCAGTACTTTTATTTAATGTAAATCCACAATTAAAATTATCAAATATACATTGACATAAATTTACATATAATCTCATAAATTCAATATATTTTGTATTTTTTATTTTTTCATATTGATCGTTTAATATATGATTAAAATTTTTTATAAATTCGTTAAATTTACTAGTATTAAAAACAGTATGTGATATTTCTGACCCTGTTTCGTATAATATATTCATATCATTTTGTACATATTTAACTTGTATATCATTATCTGTTACTAAATATTTAGAAAATTTATCATAAAATGGGATTAGAAATTTTAAAAATTGTTTGATCCCATCTAATTGCTTACATTTAATCGTATCATATTCGGATTCTGTATAATCATTAAAATTTATGTTTTCACAATATGGCTCTATATTTATTATAATAGTTGACATTATAATATTTATTTTATATTTATATTATTTTATTTTATTTTTTCATCATTTTTATGTATTTGCATATTGTGGAAATAATTTAAGTAATGAGCGGTCTTCGGGTATTTTAGTATTATTTGGATTATTCCATTTATTTACTGTTTCGCTTTTTTGCCATACAAAAACAGGGCGTACTTTTTTTGCACTACCTTCTAATCCTATAATACCTACCCATGAACTATTTTGTAAATATTGTTCTATATATAAATTCATTGGTTCTATAATTGGTCCATCTTTAACATCATCTATATATAATATTAAATATCCACCCATTTTTAATCCATTCCATGCTTTTTTCAATGAAGCAAATAGGAACTTAATCATCCAATCCATAAATGTAGGATATGCATTTATGGACTGATTATCATCATCTGTATATATTTCTAAATTAAAATAAGGAGGAGACGTAAAACATATATCAAATAATCCATCTGTAGATGTTATATATTTTAGATTCACTGATTCAAATGGTTGATAATATATTTTATAGTTATCTATATTACCAAATTCAGTAATCATCCTATTATGTCCATTATATAATTTTTTATTAGGATCAAATCCAACATAATCGAGTCTAAAAGCAAGTGATCCAGCTAATCTATCTCCCCATCCTGCAGAAAAATCTAACCATCTTAAACGTTTTCCATCATCTGTAAGTGGGATTGATTCGCCTAATTTAACATTTAAAACAGTTTCCAATATACCTTTTATATTAGTTATTTTAAATAGTCCTGGTTCTGGACTAGTTAGATATATAGCTTCTCTTAAATCTTCATATCCAATATTAGATAGTTCAGGGGTTTTTAATAATTTAATTAAAATATTTTTTAAACATTCTTTACGAGTCCAACATTCAGCGGATGATATAAATGGTGTAGCATATATTTTTTTACCTTGTATTCTAATATCCTCTGTATATAAATCTGTAAATACATCTATTTTTTTATAATTTTCTAACCCACTTATTATTTTTATTGGAATACCTTTATATAGTGGAGGTAAAAATAATCCGTGCCAGCTTTTATATTGTAATTTATAATTAGAATTCGATATTACAGGTCTATATTTTTTTATATTATCAAATAATATTTTTGAATTTTCCACATATAAATTAGCGAATGGAAATAATATACGTCCTTGAAATATTAAACTTATTAATGCTTCTATGGAAGAATCCATACCAGAATATAATTGTATCCATAATTTTTGAGCTGTAATATTTATATTCTGATTTAAATATTGTTGATTTTTTGTAATAATACTATCTGTTATATCAGACGGTAATATAGAAGTATTTAATGTTTCTATTATATTTAACATCTTTATATTTTTTATAATTATTAATTATTTTTTTAATCATTTTTTAAATGGATATATATATATATAGACCAAAATATATTTTAAATATAAAGTAAAAGATTGTATTTTATTATCATTTCCTATATTAAATGATTATAATTTTTTTCATAAATTATTTAATTTTGATACAATGGCATATATTATCATTTTTATAACAAAACTATTAATGTAACAAATACACAAAATTTAATATATAGTGGATTAGCATGGATTGCAAAAATGAATTATTGTGATGAAAATACGGTTAATGAAATATTTAAAGACGTAATTAGATTGAATAACTAGAATTTTAATGATAAGATTTATGCAATCCCTGATAATGGAGATCTAAAGATTAAATATATTCATATAAACGAAAAGGATAATACTTAAATATGATATAAAAATAAAAAATACTACATAAAAATGATATAAAAAATAAAATACTACATAAAAATTATATAAAAAATAAAATACTACATAAAAATTATATAAAAAATAAAATACTACATAAAAATTATATAAAAAATAAAATACTTTTGTAAATAAAAAGTATTTTAATATGAATGAACACCTGAATAAATCTATATTAAATATATCTAATCTATTTATAAATTATATTGATCAATTACGTTCATTATATAATATACGTATATCATATAATATGAATATTGAATCTATTATTGAGTATAATAATGGTAAATATAAAATACAATTAAAATTAATTCCATCTATTCACTTATCATCATTATTAATGTCTAAGTTAATAGATTTTAATAATATTTTAATTCATTTATTTAATACTATAATTAATATTGATATCATTCAAGTTGATACTATAATTAATACAGATAGTATTATAGTAGATATATTATTTAATTCATATATAAATAACCTATATATATTATCAACGCCACTAGAAATATTATATAATATATTATTTAATTTATCATATGATGATATTAAATTATTCTGCTCAACATCTATATATATACATACTATATGTGATTCTGATAATTTTTGGCAACAAAAAATTACATATGAATATAATGATTTAATACCTATAATTAAAGGTAAAATGGAAAACATATATATGAATTATGGAACTGCTTGGTCATTTGGTTCTTATGCATATGAAGGACAATTAGGTTTAGGCGACATTGAGAATACAG
>SDBT01006141.1_pt1 | contig 20008 bp, 17 predicted proteins | sample 2277101 | NCBI WGS metagenome assembly SDBT01 (sample SAMN10404973, study PRJNA504765) | marine sediment metagenome | isolation source: marine sediment core GS10_PC15, 103 cmbsf | place: Arctic Ocean: Southern Knipovich Ridge | collected 2010 | reverse complement strand
CCTGAACTTCGAGGCGGTGCAGAACGGCGTGGACGAGCACGTGGTCACCTGGAACACCGTCACCAGGAGGCCGATCGAGGACATCGAGCAGCAGACCGACTCCAGCCTGATCATCACCGAGGGAGTCGAGACGGCGGAGGACAACGTCGGTACGGTCCGCAAGTCCCTGGAGATCGCCACGGAGTTCTGGGTCCCCTGGCTGGTGGGGGACGACAGGTCGGAACTGGTGAACCTGATGCTGGCCGACGTGATCAGGACGGTCCGGGAGGACAGCAACCTGATCGAGGCCGACGGGACGTGCCTGGCCATCGACGTGGTCGAGGCCACCAACGAGGTGGAACTGAGCGACGAGGACAAGGTGGGCGGAGTGGTGCTGTGGCGGGTGAAGTACCGGCACGACCAGATCGACCCCAGGTCGATCGGGAGAATTTCTTAACGCTTGCATGGTTAACGACTACGGGTTAGATTAACCATAATTGGATCAACGGGCGGACACGAGGTACAGAACGGAGACTGAATCATGGCTGCTGGTGTAACTCAGGGTCTACTGGTCCGAAAGGGTCTGCTCCTGGTCAAGTTGGAGGCCGTCGCTGGCGTGGACGCCCTTCCGGTGGCGTCTCTGGACGCGATCGAGGGGTTCGAGGCGGAGTTCAGCATCGACCCGAATGTGCTGGAACGACCGATCCTGACTCCCGACCTGTCACCGGTCGAGCACGTCATCGGGCGGAAGATCGCGAGCTTGTCCTTCAGCGTCGAGATGAAGTCGAACGGTGCGTTCCTCGGGAACGCGGTGACCGGCGAGACGAAGCTCCAGCGCCTCATGCGCGGCTGCGGGTACGCCATCTCGGCGGTCAACGCCAAGGCCACGACGTTCACGACCGCCTTCGCGGTCGACAATAACCTGCTCATGCCGGCCCAGGTCGGCGACGATCACCGCCTGGTGACGGGTGACGGACCGGTCCAGGTGTTCGCAAACGGCGGCACGCTGCCGACTGCCTTAGTGGTAAACGTAGACCACTGGGTCATCCGCGTAGACAAGGACAACATCCAACTGGCGCTCAGTCGGGCCAACGCCCTGGCAGGCACAGAGGTCGTCCTGGCTGACGATGCGACCGGCGCCGTCCAGGTCGGCCTGATCCCGATGTCCCACATCGACTTCGACCCCGGCAACAGCGCGCTCCAGCCGAGCGACCTGAAGTTCTACCGGGGGTACGAGGAGGGGCAGTCGCCATACACCGAGAACGCCTTCACCGCCCCGATCCTGTACACCATCACGGTGACGACCGGCGGCGCCAGCGGCGTGGCCCAGCTTCAGGTCACCGGCAACAACGACCTGGTGGACGACACTACTCCCCCTGTCGCGGCATTCACCGTGACCAGCGGCACCCAGTTCGAGATCGCGGGCACCGACGGCTCCAACCTCTGGGGCGTCATGGAGTGGACCGGCGACCTAGTCCAGAACGACGTGTACCGCATCCTGGCTACTCCGATCGGGACGGTCCTGTCCCCGGTCAGCGAGGACTTCGACTGCTACACCCTGAAGTTCTACGAGGACGGGCTCCTCTACACCATCATCGGCGGGCAGGGCACGTTCACGGTCGACGCGACCGCCGGCAACTTCGGCGTGATGGAGTTCACTTTCACCGGCCAGTACGTGGCCCCTTCCGACGCGGCGCTGCCCACCGGGGCGGTGTTCGAGACGACGCTGCCGCAGCAGGTGGAACTCGGCCTCCTGACCTGGGGGTCCAACCTCGACCTGGTGGTCGAGCAGTACACCTTCGATCAGGCGAACAACGTGGTGCCCCGTCCCGACATCAACAAGTCGGACGGCTTCCAGGGAGTGCGGATCACCGACCGGACCCCGGCCGGCGGGTTCAATCCCGAGGCCACCCTGGTGGCGACCGAGGACTTCTGGGCCGACTTCTCGGCTGCCCTGGCCAAGGTGTTCACGGCGAGGGTGGGGTCCACCCAGGGCAATCAGGTGATCCTGTATGCCCCGAGGGTCCAGACTTCCGAGATCTCCTTCGGCGATCGGGACGAGGTCAGGGTGTTCGACCACAGCATGCTGTTCAAGCGGCTGGAGGGTAACGACGAGTCGGACTGGTACTTCGCCTGAGTACTTGCACAACAGGGGGGCGGTTTGTTGGGCAAGGGTCCGAATCCGAGTCCGCTGGCCATCAAGGTATACGTGGTGTTCCAGTGGATGAACCTGGCTAGGTCCGACGAGCAGAACAGTCGGATCATCGCCACGAGACTCACGAGGTCCGCTGCGATGGAGATCCAGGAGAAGAACCCAGGAACGTGGATCGAGAAGTACGTGGCGACCAAGTAACCTAGTAATCACACAGCAGCAAAACCTAAGAGGGGTAGCAGCAGATGGCGATCAAGGCACTCAACCTCGGGAAGACCTGGGACTTCCAGTCCAAGTCCGATCCCGACCGTGGCACCGAACAGGCCACCACCTTCCACCTACAGTCGCTCGACAGTAGGGTGATGGGGAAGCTCAGGGACAACACCACCAAGTTCCTGGTCGACCCCAGCAACCCGGAGGACGTGGCCGAGACTTCGGTCAACGCGGAGAACCTGAACTTCGAGTCGGCACAGTTCGGCTGCACCGGGTGGGACAACTTCCAGGACCCTGTGAGTGGTGTGCCGATCGCGATGAAGACGGTGCCCCGGCGCCTGGGCGGCAAGTCCTACCAGATCGTGGACCCCGAAGTCCTCTGCCTCGTGCCCCTGTCGGTCATCGGCGAGATGGGTGAGGACATCAGGAAGGCCAACGAGTTGACGGAGGAGGACGCAAAAAACTGAGGAGGGCGGTGTACGCGGTCGAGCTACTGGAGTACGACTGCGTCACATGCACCGCCCACCAGAAGGTCTCCAGGGGTTGCGACGAGGACTCCCCCAAGGAGCACCTGCTGGTGCTGGACGGGGAGGAGCACAGGAGGTGCCCTCGCCGCCCTATCCTGGACGACCCAGGGCACTACTCGGAGGTCTTCTGGAACTTCCAGCAGAAGGACAAGGGGTTCCTCCCGGACGGGGGGGCCATGAACGACCAGGCCAACTACATGATCCAGGCGTTCAGGGTGATAGACGACACGCTGGGGTCCATCGAGAGGCACAAGAAGGAGCGGGAGAAGTCCAAGAGTAGGCGGCAGGCGACCAAGAACATGGCCCGAGGCGGCAAGAAGCCCAGGAGACGGTAGTGCGCAAGAATCGCGAGATACTGTTCATCATCAAGCTGCGGAACGATGCCCGCAAGGCTTTGCGTGGCTTCGGGCAGGACCTGGGCAAGGTGGGGGCCGGTGGCAAGAAGGCCGGCGACGGCCTGAAGAAGACCAGGGACCAAGCCGACAAGCTGGGCAAGGGCCTGAAGCAGCCAGTACTCAGCTTGGAGCGTCTGCGCAACGTCCTCTTGAGCATCGGGATCGGCATCGGGTTCGGCGCGATCGTCCGAACCATATCCAGCTTCTCCGAGGAGATGAAGACCGTCCAGGCGGTCACCGGGGCGACCGGCGCTGAGTTCAAGCGCCTGAACGCCAGGGCCAAGGAGCTAGGTGCCACCACCCGGTTCACGGCGACTGACGCGGCCCAGGGCCTGAAGTTCCTGGCGCGGGCGGGCCTGAGCACCGGGGAGGCGATGGAGGCCGTCGGCGACACGCTCCTGCTGGCCCAGGCGGGTGCCCTCGGCCTGGCGGACGCGGCCAGGATCACGTCGAACGTCCTGCGGGCCTTCGAGTTGGACGTGAGCCAGACGGCGCGGATCGCCGACACGCTGGTCACCACGTCCATCAGGGCCAACACCAGCGTCCAGGAGTTGGGCGAGGCGTTCAAGTTCGTCGGCTCCGTCGCGGTCGGCTTCAACGTCGACCTAGAGACCGTGTCGGCCGCCCTGGGCACGCTGGCGGACTCTGGCCTGAAGGCCACCCTCGGCGGCACGGGCCTGCGGCGCATCCTGTCCACGCTGGCCAAGAGCACCAAGAAGCTGTCCCCGGAGTTGGAACTCCTTGGACTGACCACCGAGGACGTGGACGTCAAGGTGCTGGGCCTCGTCCAGGTCCTGAAGAACCTGAGGAAGGCCGGCCTCGACACCGGCGACGCCTTGGTCGTGTTCGGGGAACGTGGCGGCCCGGCCCTGAACATCCTGACCCGTCAGATCCCCAGGCTGGAGAAGCTGTTCGCCGAGATCAAGGCGGGCGGCGGCGACTCCCAGAGGGTCGCCGACATCATGGACGAGAGCGTCAAGGGCGCGCTCCTGGCGGTGGCCTCGGCGTTCGAGTCGATCGTCCTGTCCCTGGAGGACGTGGGCGGGTTCAAGGTAATCATCGGCCTGGCGAACGCGCTGACGGGGGTCCTCAGGCTCCTGAGCAGTGCCATCAGCGGACTGGGGGGACTGTTCCCAGACTTCGACGACGACCTATCCTTCACCAGCAAGCTCGTGGAGGTGTTCATGCTCCTGATCGTGGGCCTGATCGCCCTGCTGGGTGCGAAGCTCCTCGGCCCAATGGTGAGGGCCGGCATAGGATTTCTCGGCCTCGGCGCCAAGGCCACCGCTGCCTCCGTCGGAGTCAGCAAGCTACGACTGGGACTCGGCCTCCTGAAGAATGCGTTCAAGATCGGGGCGTTCATAGGACTCGCCGTGGAGTTCGGGAACCTCACCGCCAAGGTGACTCAGCTAGACAAGGAGCTAAGGGGGACGGCGTCTACCCTCACCATCCTGCGGGCGGGCTTCGTCAACCTGTTCAGCCCGGAGGCGGCTAAGGCAATCCTGGCGGGACCCGTCGCAGCGGTCAAGGAGTTGCAGGCGTTCGGCCCCGAGTTCGTCAATGCCATCGCTGGAGCCACCGACCAGGTCCAAGACGCGATAAAGAAGATCCTGGATGGCACCGTGATCGGGGATAGGGACCTCCTGGCGCGTTTTCAGGCGATCGGGGTAAAGATACCCCAGGCGGTGATCGACGGCCTGCGGAACGCGAAGGCGGGCACCAAGATCAGCGAAGTGTTCGCCGCGCTGGGAATCGACGCTGGAGAATTTTTTGCCAAGGGGGTAGCGCAGAAGATAAACGATGCGATCAAGGCGGCGGAGGCGGAAGAAATAGCAAACCGAACCCCGTTCAGGAAGCTGGTGGGTGAGGACTTCGGGAACCTGACGAAGTTCAGGGAGGTAGTAGGGGGACTGGTCGGGGCCATAGATCCACTCCTGGCCAAGGAGAGGGAGCGCGCCGAGCAACTGAAGATAATAAACATCCTCCAGAAGGCGACCAACGCGGAACTAAAGGTGTCTGGCCTGACCCGACAGGAGTTGACCAGGCTCATAGCCAAGTTCAACGCCGAGGGTGAGAAGGAGGTCGGCACGGTCGCCAAGCGACTCAAGTCGGCAGACGCTGAACTCAGGGTTTTGCAGGAGGTGCTGAAGGCAGGTGGGGAACTGTCCGTCAGGCGGAAGGCAGAGCTTGAAGCACTGAAGGTGATCGCGGCGGCCAAGAAGAACAACGAGCCACTAGACCAGTCCGAGATCGAGTTGCTGAAGTCCAAGTTCCGCAACATAGCCAGGCTGACCAAGCAGATCAACGCGGAGACGGCGGCGCGCAAGAAGCGGGCTGCGTTCCAGGAGTCGTTCGCCAACGACATCGCCGCCATCAACCTGGAGACCAGGCTGATCGGCGTGGGCAACAGGGAGCGCGAGCGCACCCTGGAGATCCTGAAGCTGCGACAGAAGGCCCAGAAGGACGGCATCACCAACGTCGAGGAGTTGGTGGCCAAGCTGAAGCAGGCACGGGCCGTGCAGGACGCGGCGCAGGCGGCGTTCGACGCCAACGCGTTCGAGGGGTTCCGGGCCGGCCTGCGGGAGTTCGGCATGGAGGCGGCCAACGTCAACGAGCAGATCAAGAGCTTCACCAAGAAGACCCTCGGCGACATGACCCAGGCGTTCAGCGACTTCGTGGCGACCGGCAAGCTCGACTTCAACTCCCTGGCCGCCAGCATCCTGGTCGACCTACAGAAGATCGCGACGAACGCCATATTCAGCAGGATGTTCGGGGACGCCGTAAGTAACTTCGGTAGCGGCAGCAGTGGCACCGTGGACCCGATCAGTGGCATCAGCAGCGGCGGCGGTGGGGGTGGACTCCTTGGCAGCCTGTTCGGTGCCGCCAGCGGGGGCAACCTACTCGCTGCCCTGTTCAACAAGGGCGGGACGGTCGGCCGCGACGGGACCCCGGCACTGGTGCGGGCCAGCCAATTCAAGAACGCCAAGAAGCTCGCGGGCGGCGGGCCGGTCAGCGGCACGGGCAAGGACAGGGTTCCGATCCTGGCCAGCGAGGGCGAGGTCGTCCTGAACGAGGGACAGGCCGACGTGCTGCGGCGGGCGGTGAGTGGCAGGAGCGTGGGCCGGGTGACGACCGGGAGTGGGGCGGCCTCCATGATGAGCGGCAGGTCGGGTGGAAGTCCGGTACAGGCGAACATCACGGTGGTGGTACAGGGGGTCACCGACGAGCCCAGCTTCGCCAGGAACCTGGGCAAGGTGTCGTCTGATACGGCACGCGAGATGAACCGGGCGCTGGCGAGGAACGACTGATGGTAGTAGCAGCACACCACGAGGTGAGGTTCCCCGAGTTCGTTCAGGTCGGCCTGACGATCGGGCCGGGCTTCGAGACCGACATCGTCGAGTTCGCCAGCGGCAAGGAGCAGCGCAACCAGTTGTGGGAGGAGGCCCGGCTGGGTGCCGACGTGGCCAAGGCCATACAGACCGACGACGAGTACGCCACCATCCTGGAGTTCTTCCGGGCCAGGCGCGGGAAGTTCCACTCCTTCAGGTTCAAGGACTGGTCCGACTTCCGGCTGGTGCAGGAGTCGACCGTACCGGCGGCTGGGGACGGGTTCGAGAAGATATTCCAGATCTCCATGAACTACGAGGACGTGTCCGAGCCGCCGGCCAGCACGTCGATCCGGCCACAGGTGCGGACCATCCTGAAGCTGCGGGGAGGCCCTGGCGACCCGATCGAGACTCCGGACAGTCCGGGAACGGTGGTCAGGGTGAACGGCATCGTGCAGGTGTCCGGGTTCACGATCGACTACGACCTGGGGACCATCACGTTCACGGTGGCGCCGACCGACGGGCACCCGGTGGACTTCACCGGGGAGTTCGACGTGCCCTCCCGGTTCGACACGAAGCGACTGGGCGCCACCCTGGAGGACTTCAACGCCACCGCCGTCGGCAGCCTGCCCATCGTCGAGGTGAATCTGCTATGACCAAGGCGGTGAGCGCGGCGTTCGCGACCGCCATAGCCAAGGAGGGACTGACCCTCTCCACCCTGTTCCGCGTGACCAGGGTGGACGGCAAGAAGTTCCACTTCACGGACCACGACCGCACCATCAAGATCAACGTGGACGACGTGACCGACACTGACAACGACGCGGTGTACCAGACGAACACCGGGTTCACGCGGACCAGCATCGTCAACACCTCGAAGTTGTCGGTCGACAACATGGACATCGAGAGCTTGCTGGACCCTGACGGGGTCATAGAGAAGGAGGTGCGGGGCGGCCTGTGGGACTTCGCCGAGATCGAGGTCTACCTGGTGAACTGGGAAGACACGACCATGGGGGTCATGCAGTTGCGGCGCGGGTTTATCGGTGAGATCAGCATCCGGGACGAGATATACTTCACCGAGTTGCGCGGCCTCGTGCAGCTACTCCAGCAGGTGATCGGGGACATATACACCCCGAACTGCCGCGCCGACTTCGGCGACAAGGAATGCGGGTTCGACCTGTCCCTCGTCACCGAGATGACCGAGGTGACCGCGATCGACGCGACCAACAGGATCATCACCGTCCCGGCCAACTTCCTGGGCCGGACCCAGTTCGACGAGGTGGCGGACTTCTTCTTCTCGATCGGGGTCAAGGTCGACGACACGGACGTGCCACCCGAGGGCAAGCTGACCCTGCTGAAGCGCGCCACGGTCGAGGACGGCACCTTCCGCAACCCCTACATCGTGACCAGCACCGCCGACGTGAACAGCATCCGGGACGACGTGCTGGCCTGGTACGCCCTCGGTGGAGACGTGGACATGACGGGCCACGGCCTGTTCGCCCCCATTCCGGCGTTTGCCGGGGGCCTGGACGGCAGGGGATACGAGATCAGCAACCTGGACCTGGACCACAGCGGTGCCCCCCTGGGGACGGACGTGGCCATGTTCAGGGACATTCTGGGCGGGGCCATCATCAGGCGCCTCGGTCTGATCGACCCGGACGTGGACGCGGGGTCCAGCGCCGAGTTCAAGGCGGCGCTGGTCGGCAGCGTGGCCGGTGGTAGCTTCGTCGAGGACTGCTTCGTCGAGGACACCGGCACTGGCAACGTTGAGACGGATGGCAACAGGGCGGGCGGCCTGATAGGCACGACGGCTGCGAGCACCATCCGACGGTGCTGGTCAGCCATATCGTTCACCGGGGCCGTGGGGTCGCTGGTGGGCGGCTTGATAGGGGAGGACAGTGGCGGGGGCAACACGATCAACACTAACCGACAGGACGAGACCCTCGGCATCACGGCGTTGGGCAGCGGCGTCTCTGCGACGGAGGTCGTGTCCCTGACGACCGCGCAGATGCAGGATCGCACTAACTGGACGGAGCCGGCAGGCGCGACTGTAGAACTGAAGACCGCGAGCCTGCCCAGCAGGACCGGCCTGTTCTTTGACTTCTTCACCATATGGCTTCCGCCGGTCGTGGCTACCTCCCGGCCCAGCCTGAGGCAGTGGTACTGACATGGTTAGCATCGCGCTAGTATCGGGCCGACTGACGGGGGCTACCGCCAACGTCAACACGGACGCCATGCTCGACGACAAGAGCCACACCGTCACCTTCTTCGACCAGTCGGCGGTCACGGCCGGCAACCTGTCTGCGTTCGGCCTGATATACGTCAACGTTCCTGACCAGGACGACACCACGTTCGAGGGACACATAAGGGCGTACATGAGGACCGACAACATCCCGGTGATCGTGGCCGGGTTCGACGGCACCGGGAGTGTGATCGACAGCCTGACCACCCGCCTGGGCATCGCCCAGTCCATCACAGGGGCAGCCAGTGAGGGCATCACCGACGCGGTGACCCCGACTGGGTTCGAGGACCTGCAAGTCGTCGCCGGCCTGGACCCGGACTTCCTGACCCGCCTGCGCCAGGTCACGGACGAGGGGTGGTTCGTGCCGAAGGCGGCCAAGCACAAGGGCACCACGCTCCTGAAGGACGCGGCGGGCAACGTGATCTTCTTCCAGGCGCTGTCCACGGAGACCGACTTCACCGACACCACCCAGACCCTCGGTGCGAGGTTCGCGTTCGTCGGGTGGTCGGGGGACGACGGGCACGGCCGGGAGGGCGCGGCCCTGATCGAGGCGGCCATCCAGTGGGCGGTACAGGCGGCCAGCTTCAGCTTCCCGATCACGGGCAACCAATTCGCGATCACCCGTCCGGCGGACCTGGACCGGCCGGCCAACTACAACGACAGCGAGGTCAACTGGACTCCGACCACTCCTGCCAGCACCACGATCGTGGCGGCGGACTGCCAGGACGAACTAGTCGTGTTCACTACTGTCGCGGCGGCCGGCGACGAGATTGACGGGTTCTCCCTGAACGACCCGATGACCGGACACGTGTTCGTCCGGTGGATACTAGCCAGCACGCTGGCGGCCAACACCCCGCAGGTGGACAACGCCGACCTGTTCCTGGACGGCCAGGCGCCAGCCCTGCGGCAACTGGGTGCGCCCACGGCGACGGACCACGACCCCACGGTGCTGGCGAAGGACGACTGGTACACCCACGGCCTGGTGACGTTCCTGACCGGGGAGAACGCCAACGCCAGGAGGATCGAGGTCAGGAGGTGGGTCAACAGCAGCAGGACCCTGGAGTTGTTCCTGCCGATGAACTTCCCGATCGCGGTGGGAGATGTGTTCGAGGTGTATGTGGGTTGCGCCAAGCCGGTGCTCGACTGCCGGGACAAGTTCGACAACGTCGTGAATTACCGGGGTGAGCCGTACATCCCCGGCAACGACGCGCTGTTCCGGACTCCGGACGCGCCGCAGGGGTGATCATGGATTATCGCAATCAATTGCAAATCCCCGACAACGGGTTTGGATGGGTGAACCTGCGGGCGTTCACGAAGTGGTGGTGGGCGTCTGGGCAGCCGATCGACCCGCCGGAAGACTGCGTCAAGGTGTGCTTCGGCAGCCACGAGTTCGTCATGTTCCGTCATCTACAGTATCAGGTGGAGCAGGTCACGCTGATGGCTGGCCACCCGGTACCGGCCCATTGCCACCCGTCGGTGCGGACCTACGAGTCGCACCTGACCGGCAGCGGGGTGGCAGAGCTAGAGGACGAGGCCGGCTCCTGGCGGGCGCTGCGCAGGGAGCCGGACAGGAAGCACCACCCGAGGTTCAGGATGCTGATGATCGAGGCGGGGCAGTACCACAGGGGGAAGGCCGACACGGACACGGTCGCCCTGTCGTTTCAGCAGTGGCTTTATAGTGTGGAGCCTGACTTCATCACGAGCAACTGGCTCCAGCCCGACGGCTGGTCGTGGGGGCGGTGATGGTGACGCGGGAGCAGATCGTGGCCGAGGCCAGGGAGTGGCTGGATACTCGGTGGGAACACCAGGCAAAGCTGAAGGGGGTAGCATGCGACTGTGCAGGACTTATCGTTGGGGTTGGGTTGAACTCCCAGGCGATGACGATCGACTTCGTAGGGGCAACGGCGAAGGCCGTAGAGGGTTATTCGCGCGAGCCGAACCCGAGCCTCATGGTGATGGCGCTGTCCCGCTGGATGGTTCGCATTCGCAAGGACGAGACCGGCGCAGGAGATGTGGTCTACAGGCGCTACGGGGACAACCCGCAGCACCTTGGAATACTGACCGGCCCGCTTCGTGACCCTGAGTCCGGTATCATTCACGCCCTGATGTGGCCGAGCCGGAAGGTGGTCGAGCACCGGACCGACGAGGAGTGGTACCGACAAGTGGTGTCGGCCTGGCGATACCCTGGACTGGAGGTCTGAAGCATGTCTACCGGACGCCTTGCTACCGCCCTTGCTGGCGCCGCGATCGGCGCCTTCGTACCCGGCGTCGGACTCAGCCTCGGATTCACCGTCGGCAACCTGGTCGGCGGGATCTTCTTTGGAGACAGCGCGCAGTCACAGACGGCCGAGGGTCCGCGCCTTCAGGACCTGGGAGTCACCACCTCCACTTACGGCAAGGGCATCCCCCAGACCTACGGGTCGGTCAGGGTCGGCGGCAACATGATATGGTCCACGGACATCGTGGAGGTCAGGAGCGAGGAGAGCAGTGGTGGTGATGGTGGTGGCAAGGGTGGCCCCAGCCAGCCCGAGTCGACTCAGGTCACGTACGAGTACTTCGGCAACTTCGCCATGGCGTTTGGTGCCGGGAAGAAGTTCATCCGTCGGGTGTGGGCCAACAAGAAGCTGATCGTGGACGTGTCCGACGAGTTCGCGGTCGGGGAGTCCAAGACGTTCAAATACGACGCCAGCATATTCAGGATGTACCTGGGCGACGAAGTGCAGATGCCGGACCCGCTGATCGAGGCGGACAAGGGCGTGGGCCTGGTGCCGGGACACCGTGGCATGGTCTACATGGTGTTCGAACAGTTGCCCCTGCGGGACTTCGGGAATCGCATCCCCCAGATTGAGGCGGAGTTGGTGGACGTGGCGTCCACCTCCTGGGCCGCCGTGAATGATAGCGTCGGCGGCCTTGAGGCGGACAACGACTACATCGACCAGTCCGGGTTCACTCCCCTGGGGTACAACATCGACGGCAGTTTCATCAACATCTACAACAGGGTGACTAGGGTCAACGTCGATGTCGTGGACGTGCGGGTCGACATCACGACCGCGATCAGCGAGGCCGTCAACAGCGGGAGTCCTGGTGGCATCGAGCACACCAGCACCAGGCACCGCCACCACGTGGACCCGTCCAGCGGCATGCTGTCCCTCGTCGTGAACGAGAGCGGCATGACCACCAGGGGCGGGGTCATCCTGCACGTCGGCGTCCTGAAGGCTCCCGTCCCGGAGGACCACATCAGGGACTTCAGGAGTGGCACATGGCAGTACGTGGACTCGAACAACTTCAACGCCGAATTCGTCAGGGTGTATAAGATCGGCGGCATACGTCGACTCTTCTTGTCCACGGGACTGACCAACCATGACATGCTGGCCTCGGCGCCGTTCGTGTTCTTTAACGTGGGGTCCTTGGAACTACCGGAGATCCTGGAGGTGGTCAAGGTCGTCGAGCAGGGGGACTTGGGCACGCAGTACAGCGGTAAGATCGACCCCGACATAGTGGTTGATGGGCTCACCTCCTGGAACGGCGCGGCCTACGACCCGGTCAACGAGCGCGCGTGGTTCCACGACAACGGCAACCAGATCGTCCTGATCGACTCGTCGGGGGCGGGGACCCTGACCGACCTGAACACGATACTGGACCCACTCCACACCACGGGAGGGTCGTTCACGGTTCGGGGCATAGCGTACGACACGTACAACGAGGTCCTGGTAGTCGCCACGGACGACGACCACTTCACCATCGACCCCGTAACCTTCGCGGTCGTAAGTTCGGCCGGTCCGAATACGGCGAACGCCATCTCCGACGCCGGGGCGGCGGGACACACCTCCGGCACCACCGGCAACCTGTGGGCGAACCAGGAGACGATCGCCAGGCTGTTCTACGAGATAGTGAGCGTCAACGAGATAGTCAGGTGGAACACGGACGACATCACCACCCCGTTGCAGCGGTACAACGAGACGGACATAACCGGGGACCCATGGTTCACCACCGCCGGTCCGTATTACGACCCACTGACCAACGCGCTATCCAACACCACCAGCGGCGGTACCTGGACGTTCATCGACAGGTTCGGGTCCGGCGGCATCATACTGGGCGCCCTGGTCACCCAGATCGTCGAGGCCGGCGGCATCCTCGGCGCGGCAGACATCGACGTGACCGAACTCACCGAGACGGTCAGGGGGTACGTGGTCCCGAACCCGACCACCCAGCGGAAGATGTGCGAGCCGCTACAGCAGGCGTTCTTCTTTGACGGGGCGGAGATCGACGGCAAGATCGTCTTCAAGAAGCGCACCGGGTCATCCAGCCAGACCATCACGTCCGACGAGTTGGGCGCCAAGGTCGCGGGGCAGACGAGTCCCCAGAAGCTGATCGAGCCGAGGAAGCAGGAGGTCGAGGTCCCGCGCAAGATAGACGTCTCCTACATGAACCAGGACAACGACTACCAGACGGGGACCCAGCGAGACCAGCGAATACAGGACGATCCAGGCAACAGCTTCGCCGGCATAACCCGGTCCCGGCAGGTGGCGGACGTCAGGCTGCCGATCGTGCTGACCGATGCGGAAGCCTTGGACATATGCCAGATCGCCCTGACGAGCGGGTGGGTCGAGCGGACCAGCCTCAAGTTCGTGCTGCCCCCCAAGTTCATGCGGCTCGACCCCACGGACATCATCACGATACAGAAGGTCTCCGAGGCCCTGACCGCCGACCTGACCATGCGCCTGACCGAGATTGAGATGGGTCCGGCGGGGGTGCTGAACTGCACCGGGCTGCTGACCGAATCGGCCGTGTACCTGCCCAATACCACCGCACAGGTGATCGACGGCAGTCCGGCCGGCGCCATCCCCTTCCCGGCGGGCACCAACATGTTCCTGCTGAACATGCCGAACCTTCGCGCGTACGCGGACGAGGAGGGGGGCGCGTACTGGGCTGCCGCCCCGGACCTGAATATATCTAATCCGGCGTGGTCGGGGGCCATCCTGTTCCGCGCCATCGCGACGGGTGAGCCATTCCTTCAGGTCGACACCACCGTCAGCAAGGTGACTTGGGGACTGCTGCGGTCGACCTTCCCAGGCCACGCGAACTTCACCACGCAGGACAGGACGAACACGCTACAGGTCACGCTCCAAGTGCCCGGTGGCCTGTCCAGCATCACCGAGTTGGCCATGTTCGCCGGGGGCAACCTCGCGTACATCCCGTCGACCGGGGAGCTACTGCAATTTCAGACCGCCACCCTGATCAGCGAAGGCACCTACGACCTGACCGTGCTCCTGCGGGGTCGACTCGGCACGGAGGTGTTCGTGTCCGGCACGGACGACCTGCTGGCCCGCACGGCGATCGACGGTGCGGAGATAATCTTTCTGGGCAACCTGTCCACGCTGCACCGGTTCAGCGGCTTCAGCGAGCGGACTCTCAGTCGGGAGTACGAGGTGGTCACGCTGGGTGGTCAACTCGGCAAGGTCGGCAACGAGAGGGAGACGTTCATCAACACCGCCGCCGGGTCGATCTGCCTGTCTCCGTCCAACTTCATCGGCACCAGGGACGGGTCGGACAACATCGACCTGACCTGGAACAACCGGACCCGCCACAACGGCGAACTCCTGGACCTGGTGGACGTGCCCCTAAACGAGGCCGGCGAGGAGTACGAGATCGACGTGCTGGACGGTCCTGACCTAGAGACCGCGAACGTGATCAAGACGGTGACCGGCCTGACGGCCCAGGCGTACGAGTACGTCGTCGCGGATCAGGACGCAGACGTGTGGGACACGGTTACGCCATCCGAACTCGACTTCACTCCTGCCATGGTCAACGCCGGGTTCGAGACGGACGCCGCTGGCACCACGGATGACGACATCACCGGGTACGAGACCAGGGTGGGGAACGGCTGGCAGATCGTCGTCAGCAGTGGGGACATACTCGGTCCTGACGAGGGATTGAACTTCTTGGAGTTCGAGGGAACCACCAACAACCCGACACTGGAGAGTGAGAAGATCCCCCTGGCCGGCCTGGCCAGCCCAGGTCCGCTGAACATCACGGAACTGGCGACCAACCCTGGGCGGTTCCAGATCAGCATGACGATGCAGGAGGGCAACGACTTCGACAATGATACGGGCGGGGCGAACATCCTGTTCTACGACGTGGACGACGTGTTCCTCAGCGAGGAGGTCGGGACCATGGAGGGTCGCACGGCGGGGAACGTCTGGTTCAGCTACACCACCGGCCCGGTCGACATCCCGACCGATGCCAGATTCTTTACCATCAAGATCAGGGCCACCAAGGTATCTGGCGGGAACACCAACCACGTATTCGACGACATCACGTGGGAGGTCACGGACACGGACTCCGGCGCCGTGCAGCGGTTCGCCTTCGACGTGTTCCAGATGTCCGCGACGACCGGGCGCGGAAGAAGCAGGCGAGTGATCGCCCCAGCAGTAGGACAATAAGATGATGCGGCAGATGTGCGACGTGATCAGCAGGCGGTGCTATTGCTATGGCTGCCGTACGAGGTGGGTAGGTCCCACCATGTACCTGTCAGCCTGGGCCTTCGCCTACCTGATGTTTTGGATGATAGGATAACGAGACATGGTCGATCGTTTTTGGAGTAAGGTGAATGTGGGTAATCCAGATGAGTGCTGGGAGTGGACTGCATCTTTCCGTATAGATGGTTATGGTCAGTTTAGCTTTGACGGTAGAGTGGTAAGTTCACATCGTCTGGCGTATGAGCTTGGTGTGGGTCCTATCACGAATGATTTATTTGTACTTCATTCCTGTGATAACAAGAAGTGCTGTAATCCTGCCCACCTCTTCCTGGGTACGAATCAGGACAACTTACTTGACATGGCAAGAAAAGGACGTGGTCATGGCAGGTATAAATTAAGTGACGAGCAGATAAGTTTAATCAAAAAAGACACGAGGCGGCAGCGTGAGATAGCAAAAGATTATGGTATCTGTGCATCACACGTGTCGCGTATAAAATCTAGTAAAGAAAACAGGTATGAGTACCAACATCAACAATGGTTAGATAGGAGGATGTCATCGTAGACACACCCTATAGCCTGGCCACCCAGGTCGAGCAGTCGCAGTCCCAGAAGGAAGTGACGATCAACAACGCCGACATCAGGATCGCGGCGATGATGGCGGCGTCCTTCGCCTTCACGGGGATCAGCGGCACGGTCACGCCCTCATCCGCCAACCCGACCCCGGAGTGGCAGGGGAACTTCAGGTTCACCCTGGCAGGCACGCCGAGCACCCCGTTCGACTTCGACGTGCCCAGCGGGGAGACGTTCTCCAAGATATTCATGGTCGAGAACAACACCGACGACGTGGCTACCGCGCAGGTGGTTGGCGGCGGCGGGGACAACGTACCGGTGCAGATCGGGGAGAGCCTGCTGCTGTATAGCAACGGTACCGACGTGGCCAGGGTGGCCCAGGAGGGCGGGACCGGATACATCAATCTGAACCTGGACTCACTCCGGGAGATCGGCCTGGACACCGCCAACCAGATCAGCAACCTGGCCAGCCATGGCGGCATCCTGTCCGCCGACACGACCCCCGCATACATCCGCGTCAACCTGGCGACTGACAAGGCCATACTGGTCAACTGGATCGGCGGCAACGTGGACGAGGTGCAGTTCCCCCCGGTCTTCATGCCGCCCGACCTGGACGCGACCAAGGACCTTACGATTCACCTCCTGGCGAAGATGGACGCGGGCGGCGACGTACCGGTCATCAACGTCGAGGTGTGGGACGCGATCGGCGACACGGAGATGGGCGGTGACACCGCCGCGCTCAGTTCCACCCTGGCTGAACTGACCAGGACGATCGTGGCGGCCAACATCTCCGGGCACCCCCTGGGATTCCTGAACATCGGATTGATCCCGGCCACCCACGCGACCCAGGCGGTGGAACTGTACGCCGCGTGGATCGAGTACCAGAGGGTCGTCGCGTGATCCTTGCAATCAATTGCAAAAAGAATTAAGGTCGAGTCCTAAGCATGGGAGGTCGTTCTGAGCACGCACAACCCAGTCGCACTGGTCCACGGCTACAAGTACGACACCACGAGGCCGGGGAAGAACAACCCCCACGACACGGACTTCAGGCACTGGCGCCGGGAGTTGGAGCGAATCGGCATCGCTGTCGAGGCCAACGGGGTAAAGGAGTTCGGGTGGTACTCTGCCGGGGGGTGGCGTGCCATATTCATGGCCTGGTCCTACGGGTACCGCAACACATACAGGTGGGCCTACTCCTCGCTGTCCAAGGACGCGGGTCGGAGCCTGGCGGCTATGTCCAAGAAGCACGACAAGCTCGACGTGGTGTGCCACTCACTGGGGTCCAGGGTAGTCCTAGAGGCCATCCGCCTGGGGGGCAACTTCGGCACGGTCATCATCCTGAGCGGCGCCGAGATGGTCGACGTGGCCAGGCCGATCATGAAGGACCACCCCGAGGTCACGTTCTGGAACGTGCTGACCCTGCACGACAGGGTCATCGACTACCTGGCTGAAAACCTGACTCCCGGCCCCGGCTGTAGCGCGATCGGCAACGACGGCATCACCGGCCTGCCCAACTGTCGCAACGTCGTCCTGGACGACGCGAACACCAAGGCAGTCGCCCTGATGGAGAAGGATTGGCATCTGAAGGGAGACAACACTAAGTCGATCGCCGACCACAGGGTCAGCCACGAGTGGTCCGGCAACTGGGACATGTACCGCGCCATGTTGTGGCAGCCGGAAGTGATGAGCATAATCCCTGACGCACTAGACTGAGGTAGGTGGATGGCCAAGAAGAAGACCACTCAGTACCGGAAGGATCTGCAACAGGCCATCGACCTGTTCGTCATCTACGGTGGGATCACGGCGGCAGCTCACGCCGAGGGCATACCCAGGACCACCCTGAAGGATAGGTTGGACACGGCGATCGTGGAGGGGTTCAACCCGACCGCCAAGGCGCTGAAGGAGGCCGGCTTAAAGAAGCCCAGGAACATACCCTTCACCGAGGACGAGGCCAAGTTCAAGACCGACTGGACCCCGCAGGACTGCATCGACGAGTTGAAGCGAATCGTCGAGGCCAACCCCGACCAGGTAATATCACGCAATCACTTCCGGGTCTTCAGCACGATCAGCGAGTCGACCTGGAACAGGTTCTTCGGCACGTTCGAGGAGTTCAAGCGCCAGGCCGGGGTCAAGCTATCGAGGCACGTCCACCAGCACGAGAAGGACATCGCCCGGCACGCGGCCCACGATCAGATGCGCGACCTGACGGCGGAGAAGGTGCAGTACGCAGGCAAGTACGACAGGCCGGGAGGTGGCCGGTGGCGCACCATCCTGGTCGGCAGCGATCTGCACGACAAGAACTGCGACCCGTTCTGGCGTCGCCTGTTCCTGGACACGGTCAAGCGGGCTCAGCCCGAGGTGGTGTGCCTGAACGGCGACGTGTTCGACCTGCCAGAGTTCGGCCGGTACACGGTGGACCCGAGGGAGTGGGACGTGGTCGGGCGCATCCGGTGGGTGCAGCAGTTCATAGCCGAACTCAGGCGCGCGGCGCCGGATGCCCAGATCGACCTGATCGAGGGCAACCACGAGTTCAGGCTGATCCGCCATCTGGCGGAGGCCACGCCGGCCATGCGGGCGGTCCTGTCCGACCTGCACGGGTTCACGATCTCCAGGCTGCTGTTGCTAGATGAGTGCGAGGTCAACTACGTCGCGAAGATGAACTTGGCGACCTTCACCAAGCGGGACGTGGCCGAGCAGTTGGCGGACAACTACGTCATCTACTGGGACAGCGTGCTGGCCCACCACTTCCCGCAGGGCCGGGCCATGGGGATGCCGGGGTGGAACGGGCACCACCACAAGCACATCGTGTGGCACTCCTACAGCCCGGTGTACGGCCCGTTCGAGTGGCACCAGGTGGGCTGTGGGCACAGGAGGTCCGCCAGCTACGCCGAGGGCGAGCGGTGGTCCAACGGGTTCATGTTGGTTCACGTCGATACCCAAAAGAAGAGCACGGCGTTCGAGTACGTAGACGTGCGCGACTTCGCCATGATCGGTGGCAAGTTTTACGTGCGCGAAGGATCGGAGCTTGTCACGCCGCACTGATTCGTGGTATAATACTGGAAGCCAGAGGAGGCATTCATGCTGACGAATCTACTCATGTATAGGATGACCTTGTTCAATCTGTTGGCGTTCCTGGGATGCGCAGCCGCGTACGAGCGGGGGTGGATCGACATGGTCGTCCAGGGCGATCAGTCGCGCATCGTGTTCCTGATCGCCGGCATCCTGGTCACGTGCCTGTGCGCGCAGTACTGGCGGTGCTGGAAGGTCAGCCTGCACATCAACGCGTTCAAGGAGGACGACGGCCCCAGTCCGGTGTGGATACACGCACTGATCGCGCATCGGGACAAGGCCATGATGAAGATCGCCTGGATGCGCGACGCATCCGCGTGGCTGGTGGGCATCGGCCTGCTGGGCACCGTGATCGGATTCATCATGGCGCTGGAGGGCGTGGCGCCCGACAGCTTGCTGTCTGCCAAGGGGGTGAGTAGCAACGTGTCGTCCCTGATGGCAGGGATGCGGGTGGCGCTGTTCACCACACTGGTCGGCGGGATCGCGAGTATATGGGTCGAGGTGAACGGCAGGATGATCACCACGGCGCTCCACAATTACTGGTGTGACATAATCAGTCGTGGAAAGACGACGTGACTCGGACCCTATTCAGGGACTTCCTGTTCCTGGCCATGTTCATCTTCGTGATCATGGTCGTCTGGATGCTGCCGTTCCTGAACCCCGTGGCGGTCGATGACGACGTGGAGCCGCCCGGCAACCTGATCGCATACATCACATGGCCCGAGGGCGCTACCGACGTGGACCTGTGGGTGCACGGACCCGGCGAGCCGAACCCCGTTGGATACAGCAACAAGGGCGGGGTCCTGTGGAACCTGCTTCGGGACGACCTGGGCATGCAGCCGGACGCGACCCCGATCAACTTCGAGAACTCCTACACGCGGGGCATCCTACCGGGGCACTACATCATCAACGTCCACTGCTACACGTGTCCGGTGCTGCCCGTGAAGGTGCACGTGGAGCTAACCATCAAGGTCACGGACGACAAGATCGAGCCGCTGGCCAGCACGGTGGTCGAGCTTCAGCGGAACAAGGAGGAGTTGACCGCCATCAGGTTCGACC
>SDBT01006140.1_pt1 | contig 20013 bp, 16 predicted proteins | sample 2277101 | NCBI WGS metagenome assembly SDBT01 (sample SAMN10404973, study PRJNA504765) | marine sediment metagenome | isolation source: marine sediment core GS10_PC15, 103 cmbsf | place: Arctic Ocean: Southern Knipovich Ridge | collected 2010 | reverse complement strand
TAAGAAATGCATCATGCACTACTATCGCCCCCACCGGCACCCTGAGTATAATCGCCGGTTGCTCCAGCGGCATTGAGCCCCTTTTTGCCCTGAGTTACACCAGAAATATTCTGGATGGTACCCAGCTTATTGAGGTAAACCCCTATTTTGCGGAGGTAGCCAAAAGTGAAGACTTCTACTCAGAGGAGCTCATGCAACAGCTAGCCTCAGGAGCTAAACTCCACGATGTAGAAGGAGTTCCTGACCAAATCAAGCGGTTGTTCGTCACCGCCCATGACATAAGCCCCGAATGGCACGTTAGAATGCAAGCCGCTTTCCAGAAGGCAACCGATAACGCTGTCTCCAAGACAGTCAACTTCCCCCAAAAGGCTACCCGGGAAGACATCACCAAGGTGTATATGATGGCTTATGAACTGGGGCTAAAGGGGATAACCATTTACCGGGACGGAAGCCGTGAAGGGCAGGTATTGACGACAGGCAAAAAAGTGGAAATCGAAGGCGTTGGGCGCGCTCCCAGGAAGAGACCAGAGGAGACAGAAGGACGCACCAAGCGGGTAAATACGGGCTGCGGCCACATGTATGTAACCGTGAACTTCGACAAACAGGGGATATGCGAGGTCTTCTCCACGCTGGGCAAAGCGGGAGGCTGTGCCACCGCCCAACTGGAAGCCACCTGCCGGCTTATCTCCCTGGCGTTAAGGTCTGGGGTAGATGTCGCCTCAATAATAAAGCAGCTCCGCGGTATCCGCTGCCCGTCCATTGCCTGGGAAGAGGGCAAGGCAGTGCTCTCTTGCGCTGATGCCATTGCCAGCGTCCTGGAAAAACATATAAACGGTGATGAGAATAAGCCCAAGCTGGAAGGCTACGGCTTAGCCAAGAACTTGGCCGGGCAGTGCCCCGACTGCGGCAACCTGCTTGCCTATCAGGAAGGCTGCTTCGTCTGCCACAGCTGCGGGTATACAAAATGTTAGATGAAAGGAGGTGAGATATGAGTGATAAGACGGACAGGGTGATGATATTTATTGACGGAAGTAACATGTACCACTCCCTTAAGCACTATTTTAAAAGAACTGATATAGACATAGGTAAGTTCTGCAACAAGCTTCTGGAAAAGCGCCGATTGATAAGAATCTATTACTATAATGCCAGGGTGGGACTAAGAGAGGAACCCGAGCGATACCAAGACCAGCAAAAATTCTTCTCCGGTATAACTGCCATACCATACTGTGAACTGCGTCTGGGCCGCCTGGTTTATAACAATTGGCCGAATAGCCCGCCCTATGAAAAAGGAGTTGATATACAATTAGCTACCGATATGATAACTCATAGTTTTAAGAACAATTATGATGAGGCTATCCTGGTTGCTGGCGATAACGATTTTGTCGGTGCCCTCCAGGCGGTAAAGGATAACGGGAAGAACGTAGAAGTGGCACTATTTGGCAAGGAGCGAACTTCCATGCAGTTACGGAAAGTAGCTGACAGAGTAATAACTATAAACAAGCGGCTGCTAAATAAGTGCTGGAAATAAGCCAATGGGTTGGGAGGAAGTTAAAAAAGCAAGAAAACGGCTCTCCAGAGAACAAGGCACTATCACCAAAGATTGGGGAGGTAGAATCCCCATCGCCGTTATTTACCCAAATTCCTACTATATTGGCATGTCCAACCTGGGGCTTCATGCCATTTACCGCCTCTTAAATAGCTACAGTGAAGTCGTTTGCGAAAGAGCTTTCTGGGAGAACGGGGATAAGCGGCTACCTGTCCGGTCGCTGGAATCTCAGCGGCCGCTCTCAGATTTTGCCGCCCTTGCCTTTTCTATCTCCTATGAACTCGACTACTTCAATGTAGTCCAAATCCTCAAAGCCAGTGGCATACCGCTGTATGCTGCTGACCGCGATGAGAGGCACCCTCTAGTTATAGCTGGCGGTCCCTGCATTATCACTAATCCCCTGCCCCTGTCCCCTTTCTTTGACTGCCTGTGCATCGGTGAGGCAGAGGCAATACTGCCGGCTATGCTTCCCATACTGGCTGAGGGCATCGCCGGCAAGCGTGATGAACTGCTTAAGGCACTGGCCTCACTACCCGGCGTTTATGTCCCGCAATACTACTCTGGAACCTCTGTGGTTCGCCAATGGACAAAAAGTCTGGATGACCGACCCATCGCCTCTACTATTCTCACCCCGGATACCGAACTGGGCGACCTCTACCTTATTGAGGTAGAGCGGGGCTGCAACTGGGGTTGCCGCTTCTGTCTAACCAGCAACGCCTTTCATCCCATGCGCTATCACCCTATAGACAAGCTAATCGCCCAGGCAGAGCTAGGGCTTAAATATAGAAAGCGCCTGGGGCTGGTAGGGGCGGCTGTTCCTGACCACCCCCAGATAGAGGAGCTACTGGTCAGGCTACGCCAAATGGGGGCGGAGCTCTCCATCAGCTCGCTACGAATGAAACCCCTCTCCCGCATAGTGCTGAGGGAAATGGCTAAAGGGGGCGCCCGAACTATTGCCCTTGCCCCTGAGGCTGGCTCCCAGCGCCTGCGCCAGGTCATCAAGAAGGATATCACTGAAGACGATATTCTGGAGTCGGTGAACCGGGTCGCCGAGCAAGAGATAAAACAACTCAAGCTCTATTTTATGATTGGTCTGCCTTCAGAAACCGATGAGGATATAGGGGAAATCATAAAATTGACCCTTAAGTGCAAGACTATCCTCGATAGACAGCAAACTGGCTGTCGTATCACCCTCAATATTACTCCCTTTGTCCCCAAGGCAGGCACACCCTTCCAGTGGCTACCTATGGAGCAGCTTTCCACTCTGAACCATCGCTTATCCCTACTTAAAAGTAAACTGCCGCCAAAAGGTATCAAAATCAAAAGTGAAAGCCCCGCCTGGTGTGAGGTTCAAGCGGTCTTAGCTCGGGGCGATGCTAAACTAGCTGAGGTGCTGGCTAATATAGAAGAGGTATCGCTATCTGGCTGGCGTAAAGCAGCCGAAAAATACCACATAGATATTGACTTTTACGCTCACCAGAGGTGGGACACCAATCAAAAACTGCCCTGGGACATAATTGACTTAAGCACTAAATCTGAGCACCTCAAGCGGGAGCTAGAGAGGGCTTTGCATTAAAAAAGAGGGGCTTCGCCCCTCTTAAACCCCCTTGCCCGTGTGGAAAGTGATATTTGTCTAAAGACTCTCAGCCCACTTGACGGCGTTGAGGAAAATGGGGAAGCCGTCTCCCTGCTCTTTGGCACCCTGCCTTGTCCACTGAGGGTGCTGAGTACCCCGAATATGGCGCTCGGGGTGGGGCATCAGGGCAAAAACACGCCCTGAAGCATCACAAATGCCGGCGATGTTCCCCACCGAACCATTGGGATTATATGGATAGCCAGCATCGGTGTTTCCCTGTTCGTCAGTGTAATAGAGAACAGTATTTAGCTCCGGCAAGACCTTGGAGTCGGCGACGACTTTCCCCTCGGCGTGTGCCACCGGCAGATACATACTATCTATCCCCTGGGTAAAGACACAGGGCTTTTCCTTATTCACACCCAGATGCACCCAGCGGCACTCAAACTTACCGGAATCATTGATCGCCAGGGTTAATGGCGGTGAACCGCCATCCGACACCCATGGCAGGATACCCGCTTTCACCAGCACCTGAAAGCCATTGCAAAGGCCTAAAATCAGTCCGCCATTTTCAATAAACCGCTGTATATCTGCGCCCAGTTTCAGCCTCAGCTCATTGGCTAGCACCTTGCCCGCAGCAATATCATCGCCGTAGGTAAAGCCGCCAGGAATAACCATTATCTGGTAGTCGGCGAGGCGCTGTTCACCACGAATCAATTTGTTAACGTGAACCAGGTCCGCCACCGCTCCTGCCCGCTGGAAAGCAAAGGCAGTCTCAACATCGCAATTTGTCCCTGGTGCCCGCAGTATCAGTGTCTTTACTCTCATTATAATTGTTTACAACCCCTCACCCTTTATTTTTATAACCCTATCCCCTTTTTCCCCTTCCCCTTAACAAGGGGAAGGGGATTTAGTTATATAAGAGAGGCTTCGCCTCTCTTTGACTCTCCTTTGAAGGGGAGAGGGAAGATGATTTCTTAAAGGGGCTCTGCCCCTTTTAATTCCCCTCATAAATGACCCTCGTTTCTACCACCGAAGAGGTCGTTGCCATGCCTCTTTCAATTCACCAAGCGATTTAGTCATAATCCGGTCACCGCCCCGCCCGTATATTTCCAGCACGCTGGAATCGGTAACCTGACCGATAGCTGCCAGGCTAATGCCACGCATTATGTGTTCAAACTCATCCTTACTCTCTGGCGCCACCTCCACCAGGAACCGACTGTTCGATTCAGAGAAGAGAATAAAGTCATCCCGGTTTACAGGCTCACCCAGTGGCACCGACTTCAGATTGATGCTTGCGCCCAACCCTCCGGCAAAGGTCATCTCGGCAATGGCAACACCAATGCCGCCCTCACTGCAATCATGACAGGCTCTAACCAAGCCCTTTTCGGTAGCAGCACTTAAGCTATCCATCAGCGCCCTGGCACGCTTTGGATTCACCTTAGGCACACTATTACCAATAAAACCACGAGCTCTAAAATATTCCGACCCCCCAAGCTCACACTGGGTGGTGCCGACAATATAAATCAGGTCACCCGCTCCCTTGAAATCCATCGATACCGCCCGGTTAACATCATCCATAACGCTGATGGCGGATATGAGTAGCGTGTGGGGAATAGATATAGTCTTTCCCTCAAATTCAAACTCATTATTCAGGCTATCTTTACCCGAAATAAAGGGAGTCTCATAGATAATCGCCATATCGTAGCATGCCTGAGCGGCTCGGATTAAAGCGCCCAGCATGTCGGGTTGGCTGGTATTACCCCAACTGAAATTATCCAGCAAGGCTACCCGGCGCAGACTACCACCAACCGCCACTATCTGCCGTAATGCTTCATCAATGGCCGAGGCTGCCATCCAGTAGGGGTCTATCTCTCCATATTTAGGGTTTATGCCGTTGGCAACAATTACCCCTTTTTCTGAGTCCAGGATTGGTCTGACAATGGCGGCATCGCCCGGTCCGTCATTGTCCTTCCCCACCAGAGGCTTGAGAATACTGCCCCCCTGCACCTCGTGGTCATACTGGCGTATTACCCATTCCTTGCTACATACATTCCACGAACCAAGAATTTGAAGTAAAGCCTCGCCTAAATCCGGTGGCGGGGTAAAATCAGGCTCGGGATATCGTGGTTGCTCCCACACCGCCTCTCTCTCCACCTGGGGACGACCTTTATGCAAGAATTCCATATTAAGGTCGCACACCAGGTTTCCCTGATAAAAAAGCTTGAGCCTTCGGTCATCAGTAAACTCACCAATGACCGCCGCCTCTACATTTTCGCTGGCAAAAAGATTCATTAGCTCTTCAATACAGTCAGGCGAGACCGCCAGTGCCATTCGCTCCTGAGATTCAGACACCCATATTTCGGCGTAGGAGAGCCCGGCGTATTTCAGTGGAACTTTATCCAGGTAAACGCGCACTCCAGTCTCAGCCGCCATCTCACCCACTGCCGAGGAAAGCCCACCACCCCCACAGTCAGTTATCCGCCGATAAAGTCGGCGGTCTCTGGCTTGAAGCAGAATATCAATGAGCTTCTTCTCCACAATGGGATTGCCAATTTGAACCGAGCTGTAAGAAGTGGTGGTGGACTCTCCGGTGAGCTGTTCCGAAGCAAAGGTTACCCCATGTATGCCGTCACGCCCGGTTCTGCCCCCGACTACTACCACCAGGTCTCCAGGTCTCTGCTGACCTCTCTGGGAAAGTTCTTTGGGCAGTAATCCCAGCGTTCCACAGAAGACAAGGGGGTTGGCAAGGTATCGTTCGTCAAAGAGTATGGCGCCATTAAGGGTAGGAATCCCCAGGCGGTTGCCATAGTCAGCCACCCCAGCCCTAACCCCCTTAAAAATACGGCGCGGATGCAGAACTCCTTTCGGTAGTTTCTCATATGGGAAATCAGGGGGAGCAAAACAAAACACATCGGTATTCAATATAGGTTTAGCACCTAAGCCGGTGCCGAGGGGGTCACGAACCACCCCACCTATCCCCGTAGCTGCCCCGCCATAGGGCTCAACCGCAGAGGGATGATTGTGGGTCTCAACCTTAAAGCACAGCGCCCAGCGGCCATCAAAATCAATCACGCCGGCATTATCCACAAAAACGGAAAGGCACCACGGCTTACCAAGCTCATCGGTTGCCTTCATGATAGTGCTCTTGAGCAGGTTATCTATAGTTGCCGTATCAAACTTGAATTTACCCTTAAATGTCTTGTGGACACAGTGCTCGGACCAGGTCTGGGACAGTGTCTCCAGTTCAGCATCGGTCGGGTTTCGCCCCTGCTGTTTAAAATAGGCAATGATAGCCCGAAGCTCATCATCAGTAAAACCAAATTGCTGTCCAACTGCCGAGAGTCCGGCTTCGCTTGCCCCCAAAATATCTACCTCGTTCAAACTGAAGCTATACTTTGGATTCTGGGGGAAGACAAATTGTTCTTGCTTGACCACGTGCTGGATAATCGGGTTGACCAACAGTCGACTACAGATGACATCAAGCTCAGACTCATCCAGTTGACCTTCAATGAGGTATCGCTTTGCTGTTTTGACTGCCCTAACATCCTCTATCCCCAAATCCCGAATTGCCTTCAAGACAGTCTCTTCAACCGGGTCAGTAACGCCAGCATTATAAGCAACTTCAACAGCGTGGGTTTGTTGATTAACCTCACCCCCTTGATAAGGAGCGGGGGTGAAATACCGGTATTCCTGGGTCACCGGGTCGGCGAGAAGGCTCCGAGAAACCAAATCCAGCCTATCAGATGGTAAATCAGCATCCAGCCAGTATATATCCACGACACGGACACTGGAGACAGTGGTTATGTCAAGGTCTTGAATATCTTTGACCAGACCAAGCCCCCTGGCATCTGGTAGATGGCTCTTCAGGCAAACTTCCACTCTGTGCATTAACTCGTTCCCATTATCCCAACTTAAAAAAACTAAGAGGGGCATTAGCCCCTCTTAAGAAATACTTTTTCTTGAATTTACTGCCCACCATGCTATGAACCCAGTAATTCAGTTACCACCGCATTTATCTCCCGTCCATCTGCCTTGCCTTTAAGCTGGGCAATAATCTGCGACATAACCTTACCTTTGTCGCTAAGTCCTACCGCGCCCACCTCTGCAATAACCCGACGGGCTTCAGCTATAATCTCCTCCCGGGGCATCTGGCGCGGCAAATACTCGTTTAGGACTACCAGTTCTGCCTCCTCCTGCGCCACCAGGTCCTGGCGATTTCCCCGTTTAAAGGCCTCAATACTCTCCTGACGCTGCCTAGCCTGCTTGGCAATAACGCCGAGAATATCGGCATCATTAGAAGTAGTTTGCCGGGCAATCTCAGCATTCTTAATAGCCGCCATTACTAAACGGATGACCAAACTCCTAACCTTATCCCCACCCTTCATCGCCTGCTTTAGGTCATCCGTTAGCTTCTGTTTTAATGGAGAAATCTGTGTTTCCACTTGCTACCTTCTCGGCGCCCTAGAACTCTTGCGCCGCTTAGCTGCTTCCTTCCGCTTGCGCTTAACGCTAGGCTTCTCATAGTGTTCTCGACGGCGAACTTCAGCCAGAATACCACCCTGCTGCACCATTTTATTAAACCGCTTGAGCAAGCTCTCAAAGCTCTCATTGCCACCAGCCACTACATCAGCCACATAGCATCATCCTCCTTCATATAACCTCAACAACACCAGGATTATTATAAATTCTTCTCCCCTTTATTTTAGTCAGCACAGGACACCCTGTCAAGGAATGACAAACAGATTGCACCCTCCCCGGCTTCACCACACAGCTCTGTTTTGCCTTGAGAGTGCAAAAAGGCTGAAGGTTGTTTATTAACCTCACCCCCTTAATCCCCCTCTCCTTAATAAGGAGAGGGGGAATTGTTATGTAAGAGAGGCTTCGCCTCTCTTTGACTCTCATGCTCTGGGGGAATCAGGGAGTTTTAGAGGGGCGTTAGCCCCTCTTTATTTAGCTTCCCCTTCCCCTTTGAAGGGGAAGGGGATAAAGGGGATAGGGTAGATAAACAATCTTAATGCCCGCTCTTCCTTAATATCTCACGAGCCGCCACTACACCGGAAGCTGATGCCTGGACTAAACCGCGGCTAACACCAGCGCCATCCCCGATGGCAAACATATTGCCAACCTCGGTCTCCAGACCGGGGCTAAGCTGAAGTCGGTTGGAATAGAACTTGACCTCAACCCCATAAAGCAGGGTGTGGTATGAAGCAACACCCGGAACCAGCTTATCCATTACCTGAAGCATCTCAATAATCCCGGTAAGATGACGATAAGGAAGGGCAAAGCTGAGGTCACCAGGGATAGCACTATTCAAGGTGGGCTGGACTAAGCCCTGCTCAATGCGGGCTGGGGTAGAACGGTGACCTTCCATCAGGTCACCCAGACGCTGCACCAGCACTCCACCACTAAGGATATTAGCTAATCTAGCCAGATACTTACCATAGGCAATAGGCTCCCGGAATGGCTCGGTGAAGGTTGTGCTTACCAACAGGGCAAAATTAGTGTTTTTACTCTTAGTATTGGTATGACTATGCCCGTTAACCGTGATTACCGGGTCATTACCACCGGTAGTCTCCATAATGACCTCACCAGCCGGGCACATACAGAATGTTCTAATTCGGTCATCAAACCTCTTTGACACGAACTCCAGCTTTGCCTCATACAGCGCATCAGCCAACTCCTCCATCACTGCCACGGGCACCTCCACCCTGACCCCAACATCAACGGGATTAGAACGCATGGTTAAATTAAGCCGGTCAGCTTCTGTGGATAACCAATCCGCCCCCTCCCTGCCCGGAGCCAGAATCAGATAGCGACAGTCAAACCTCTCCCCTGTATCAGTTTCAATCCCCCTAACCTCACCATTATCAACAATGATGGTGGAAGCCACCACCTCAAGCTTAAATTCCAGGTGTGAAATAAGGTAATCCCGCATAGCCCGGAGTACGGAGCGGCAACTTTCAGTGCCTAAATGCCGAACCGGCATTACGGTCAGACGCAATCCAGCCAGAGAAGCCCGGCGGCACCACTCATCAACCCTATCCCCAACCCCGTAAAGCTTGTTTGGGGCACCGAACTTGAGGTAGGTATCATCAACATACTTGATGAGAGTCTTAGTATCACCCTCACCGAGGTAATCCCTAAGTCGACCCCCAACCTGCGATGACAGGGTCAACTTGCCATCACTAAAAGCGCCAGCCCCACCTAAGCCGCAAACCAGATGGGTGCGCTTATCGATATCCTTACCCTTCTCAACAAGGAGAACACTTAGATCAGATGCCTGAGATAGCTCTAAAGCAGCAAAAATACCCGCAGGACCACCACCCACAATAATAACGTCGTATTTCTTAGTCACCTTGCTCAGCAACCTGATTGTATAACCCAGAGCTTCAGCCGTCAAGAAAAGTCCGTTTCCTTGACATTCCCCATTTGGCGAATTATGCTTAAGGTGATAAGCGGTGCGTGCGGTGCGAGGTTAAACCATGGATGACTCGGGGCAGAAGAGCAAGCAAATAACCGGACAGGCAAAGAATAGAGTTGAGTTTATTTCGGCTACTGTCCACGAGCTTAAGACCTCTCTGACCCCTATTATTGCTTCCGCCGAGCTCCTTGCTGACGAACTCAAGCCCGATGACAAAAGCGTGCCGGCAAGACTCATTCAAAACATCGTCCGAAATGCCCACAGCCTAGACGAAAAGCTGTCTAACTTCCCAGAAATGGCTGGATTACTAACCGGGGATTTCCCATTTCAACCAGAGCCCCTTGAAATTAGGCAGGTTATCCATGATGTGACGACACAGTTATACCCAATCACTCATAGTAAAAGACAATCCCTAGCCTTGAAATTGCCCGCCTCTCTACCCCCAGTCATGGCACATCGTCAGTATCTAGAGCAGGTTCTGCTAAATTTGTTAACCAATGCCAGTAAATTCACCCCAGAAGGGGGCAAGATAACGGTAAGTGCCTCACCGGACAACAATAGCCTGGTAATTGAGGTGTCTGACACCGGGATTGGCATCCCGGCTGAGGGGCAAGAACTGATATTTCAACCTTACTATCAGGTCAACGGGGGGGGAGGTAGTGGGTTGGGATTAGCCATTACCAAATCCTTGGTTGAGCTTCACGGGGGTAAGATTTGGCTAAAGAGCGTTGTCGGGCAGGGTAGCACTTTCTTCTTCTCCCTGCCCTTAGCCAATAATGAGTAGATACTAAAATCGGATTTTATTATGAAAGCAGTAGTAATTGATGACTCACCTGAAATTGCCGATGTTGTCGCGCTGTGCTTCCAGCTACACTGGAGTGGTGCCACCATAGTCTCAGCGAAAGATGGTGCCAGGGGACTGGAACTCATCGAAGCCGAGAGTCCTGACGTGGTTGTCCTAGATATCGGTCTGCCTGATATGGATGGTTTCCAGGTTCTCCGCGAGATACGGCGCTTCTCCCAGGTGCCAGTAATAATGCTAACGGTAAGAGGCGAAGATACTGATATCGCCAGAGGACTTGAGCTGGGGGCAGATGATTATATAACCAAGCCCTTCAGCCATATTGAACTGATAGCGCGGGTACGAGCGGTACTGCGCCGTGTCCAGGGACTATCCGTTTCCAGCGAGGAGCGCCCTTTTGTCAGCGGCAAGCTAGCGGTGGACTTTGCCAGTAATGAAGTCACGGTTGACGGGAAACCGGTGAGACTTACCTCCACTGAATATAAGTTGCTCTACCACCTAATCAGGAATGAAGGACGGCTGCTCTCCCACGAAAATCTATTAAACAAAGTGTGGGGGGAAGCATACCAGGAAGCCAGAGACCTGCTCAGGGTGCACATTCAGCACCTGAGACAGAAGCTGGGAGATAACGGTGATTCCGCCGCTATTATCGTCACCGAGCACGGGATGGGCTACAAGTTTGTAAGGCCGGCCTGATATTAGTTAAACCACCCTCACTGCCTCATCTTTAATCACTGCTGAAAAACGCCTTTTTAATCTTGAATTCTTTACGAAACCTTAATGGAACCTTTACGAACTCTTTATCATTTTTATGCCCATCTTTATATTTATATGTTAAATTTAGACTATAAGAAGTTCATTTACTTTGAAGGAGCGGGGGGAAATGGAAAAGTTTAGTGTTTTTCTAGCCGATTGGCAAGTGCTTTTCCGAGAAGGTATCCACTTCACTCTGTCTGGTGAGGAGGATATGGAAGTCATCGGTGAGGCTACCGATAATGAACAGGCGCTAGCTTTTATTGAAACAAATGCGCCACGGGTAGCTATCCTGAATGTTGACCATGACAAGCTCAGTGGTATTGAGGTGACCCGCCGCATCAAGCAGAACCTGCCCGAAGTGGCGGTGATTTTAGTTATGGAGAGCGACAATGAGGAGCTGCTTTTCTTAGCCATGAAGAGCGGGGCAAGTGCCTGCCTAACCAAAGACGCAAACCCTGACGAACTGATTGATATTCTCAGAAAGGTAGCCCAAGGTGGTCAACCCATAAGTGAAGCCCTTTTGAGACCAGAGATTGCCTCCCACGTTGTTGACGAATTCGAAGCCTTCTCCTCAATAAAGGCACAGGTGGGTGATCTGCTGGCTCACCTTTTACCCGTTGAGGCTGATATTTTGCGCCACATCGTTAACAAAAGTCCAATTAAAGAGACAGCCAAAACTCTAGGTCTCAGTGAAGAAGTTATCCGGCATCACCTTAATCTTATCCTGACCAAGCTGGTGGCTAATGACCGAAGTTTTGAGGTGATTGAGGCAGCGCGGAAAGGCTTGCCATCAATAATCTCCAGAGCCGGTAAACCAGGCGTGGAGTATGTGACCAGGGATGAGTTCAAGGAGTTCAAGGAAGGATTAATGGACCGCTTCAAGACTTTTACCACTAGTTAATTTAAACCCAAGCAAATTCACGGAAAATAAAGGATTTTCGGGGTGCTTACAAGGAGGTGAAGGTAATGTGAAAGAAAAGAAAAAAGGTGGCGGGAATCCCTAATCTGGGAACCCAACAGGAAAACCCACCACCCACCTATAGGAAGAGGTTTCTAATCAAATCTACGACAATTTAGAGCTAATTGTCAATTAATAAAAAAGGAGGAAGAAAAAAATGATTGGGATGATAAAAAACAAAAGCTCAGCGGTTCTATTAGGCGCCTTAATGCTCACCCTGGTAATTACCGGTAGCGTATTTGCCTATGCCTACACCACCGAGACAGCATCAATTAGCGCCACCGCATTTGCTACCGACTATGCCGATGTTACAGCCAACGCGAGTATCTCGTACAATTTCAACGGCAGAGAGCGAGGCAGAATCGGTGGAGGGGTGCTGTTCGATGTAACCAAAGCTTCCACCTATACCGGTGACCTAGAGGTGAACGTGTATCTCAGCAACGTAGACGAGCTGCAGAAGGACTACTCGTTCTGGATGTTGAGGCTGGAGCTTATCAATGCTGACAACACCACCACAAAGGACATGGAAGGCATCACCCAGGTTCTCAGCCTGGACAACCCGTATGTTACCTTTATCGGCACTGACTGGGACGAACCCTCCTATGTCAACGCTCTGGGCGGCTCCTTCAAGGCATTTCCAAGTGTCCACGGATTGACTGGATACAACCCCCTAATCTTCGCCCAGGTCACTCAGGTTGGTCCGTAACCAGCTGAAGGCTAGCTAATGGGGCTTTCCTCAAGCGGAGGGAGCCTCTAAAACAACCGGAAAGACGTGATTTTTGACAAATAAAGGAGTAAAATAGGAAAAAGCAGGAATCCAAGGGAAAAAGGGAGAAAGGAGGGAAAAGTGAAAAAGCTTCTAATCATCGCTATAGTGGCAGCACTGGCAATCACCAGCGGTGTGTTTGCCTTTACCTACACCACCGCCACCACCACCATCGGCGTCACCGTGGTAGAATCAGACTTTGCTGAGGTGTCTGCTAACCTCACCGGCTACAGTGCGCCACAGGTCTTCGGCAAATATGCCGGCACCTGGCCAACGGGCACCCTATTCGACATAGCCCCAGCGAGCGGCTATACCGGTGACCTGGTGATACAGGTCTATCTGGTCAATGCCGGGGATCTGGTTCCGTACTACCAGCACCTCAACATGAAGCTGGAGTTCCAGGACAGTGCCAGCGCCATTGCCGATGACCAGGGAATTGCCCAGGTGCTCAACCTAAACAATGCCGCGGTTACCTTTGACTGGTCCAGTGGCAATGGCACCAGCCCCTTTTACGTTAAACTCACCGGGGGCGGCTATCGCCTGCACAAGTGGAAGACAGTAACTGGCAGTTACCAGCCACAGCTATGGGCCGAGGTTACCCAGAGGTAAGTTGATAACAACCTGAAAGTGAAGGAATGATATCGGCGGTGGGAATGGGAAATGACCAAGAAATTCCAGCTAGTTATGGTATTGCTACTCGCCCTGATAATCAGTGGCGGAGCATATGCCTATGCCTTCACCACCGCCGGAGGCACGCTTGGTGTCGCTGAGCCAACTGCAGATTTTGCCACCTGCAATGCGACTGAAACCCAGCCTGACTGGAATTCCGTCCTTGACGACCTGACATCAGACAACAAAACCTACGGCGAAGTGCCCAATGGTCCCCTGTTTGATGTAACCCCTAACGCCGCTTATGCCGGTGACCTGGTAGCCAACGTCTACCTGGCCAATTCCGCCAACCTGACCAAAGCCTACCGCTACTTCAATATGAAGCTATACCTTAGTGGCTCAGAGGAAGCCGGAGAGACGCCCAACTACCGGATGCTTACCCTGCAAAATGGAGAGGTAGACTTCAACATGGAAGAACTCCAGCCCGTCTCAGGCACCTGGACGCAAACAAGTGAGGCCGAATTCGGGGGCGGCACCTTAAACCAGGTAGAAGTCATCAGCCCCGGGAATGTTATCCTTGACACCTTTTCTGATAACGTAACCGACACCTTTGACGACCAAACTAAGATTGCTGATTCAGACAATGTTACCGTTAGCGGAGGTCAGGTCAGACTTAACCAAGGTGTAGGCGGAACAAAAACCTTGAGACCGAATGCCAATGGAGACCTCGTAGAATTTGAGGATTTAATAGGTGCACCAACCCACTGGGAAGCCGTAGATGAGGTAGTCGCCGATGATGCCACTACTCACGTTGGCTCAGATGTAGCCGGGAGAACTGACCTGTTCCAGCTAACGGATTCAGGGCTGGCTACAGGCACCCCGATAAACAGCGTTACCGTATATGAAAGGGTTAGGCGAGAGGGTGGAGGTGATAACGATTGGCAAATTGTGATTAAGAGTGGCACCACTTCTGCCTACAGTACCGAATTTTCTGAAGGAGCGGGTTGGGTTGAGCGTTCTTACCAATGGACGACTGACCCCAATACAGGAGAGGCCTGGACAGTGGCTGCGGTTGACGCTCTGCAGGCAGGGGCTTATGTAGTTACCGGCGTTGACGTCACCCAGGTCTATGTTGAGGTCGATTATAGCGGTATTTACAATACCAAAGGATGGATAACTTCAATTAACCTATTGTCAGGCGAGAGCGTTGTCAGCATAGACAGTTTTGATTACAACGCCTCGGCAATTCCTTCGGGAACCGGCTTAAAGGTTCAATTTTCTCAGGATAACACCAACTGGTACAACTCGGCAGGCACTGCCGACGGCTGGGATACCCTTTCTCAGGGAACGAATAATATAGACCTCTCCGGATTGAGCTGGTCTGGAGCCAATTTTTATTACCATATGGAATTTACCTCTGACGGAAGCGATACACCGATTCTGGACGAGATAAGCGTTAACTTTTCCACATACTATACATCGGGCGACCTGATCTCGTCAGCCTTTGACACCGGGTATGACCTCGCCTGGAATTGGGGTACCATCTCCTTTATTGTAAATGAGCCGTCAGGAACCGATATCAAGTTTCAGATAAGGACGGCTTCAACCGAAGCCGGGCTTAGCTCAGCCACCTGGTACGGGCCAACCGGGACAGGTGATTACTACACCACCAGTGGCGCCGCCATTAACTCAGTCCACGATGGTGACCGCTGGATTCAATATAGAGCATACTTTTCCGATACCGGCAGCAGCACGCCGACACTGAGCGAGGTCAGCATAACTTATAGCGGGCAAGCGGTAGCTTTTACCATAGAAGTTATCGGTGGCGGTTACGCTCTGGTTTCAGATAACACCTCGGAGTGGGGGGAGGGGTGGACGGTAGCCCCGGAGTTATACTGTGAGATTACCCAGAGGTAATCCGGTAGCCGGCGGAAAGCTGATAAACTATAAAGCAGTGGGGAAGCAGAGGTGAAAAATAGACTCCATCTAATTATAGCTTGCATAGTAATCCTGATACTCGGGGGTGGGGCATATGCCTATGCCTACACCACCGCCGGAGGCACGATTGGTATTGCTGAGCCAGCGGGAGATATAGCCACCACTAACGCCACGGCAGCCCAGCCTAGCTGGGAGGATATCCTGATACCGGTGGCGGATACCGAAATCTTCAGACCGAATGCCGCCGGCGACGAGACCACTATCTGGAGCCAGGAGCCGGACTCAGGAGAACACTGGGACAAAGTGGATGAAGAGACTTCTGACGGTGACAGCACCTATGTTGCCACCGATAGGAACACTTGGCTAGAGGATTTATACAACATCACCGACCACTCCACTCAGACGGCGGCGGGAACCATAAATTATGTTGACACTTATATGGAATGCCGGGTAACGGATAACACAACACAACCTAACGCCTATGTCCACATCAAGACTAATGGCTTGGAGGACAATGGTCCCTCGGAAAACCTGACTACCAGTTATGAAACCTACTTATATTCGTTGGATAAAAACCCACAAACAACTACTGATTGGACCTGGGATGAAATAGATGCCCTGCAAATCGGCGTTGGTCTCAGGCGACCATTACTCGACCAGTGGACACGGTGCACCCAGGTCTACACCGAGGTTGGTTTTGAAGCCCCGCCGCTCACTGGTAACACACCAACCGGCGACCTGTTTGAAGTAACCCCGCATGCTGACTATACCGGTGACCTTATAGTTAGTGTCTACCTGGTCGATACCGACAACGTGACTAAAGCCTACAAGTACCTGAATATGGAGCTATACCTTGAGGGCTCGGTAGAAGCAGGTAAGACGCCTAACTACCGGGTGCTCACCCTGGCCAATGGAGTGGCTACCTTCAGCATAGAAGACAGTGTTAGCGATAATTACACCCTCTCCGTTACCGGCGGTGACTATACTCTGAATTCGCGCGAGCCTAATGAATGGGAGGCGGGGTGGACGGTAACCCCGGAGTTATACTGTGAGGCTAGACAGAGGTAGGCATGGAATTTATTTACGAAACCTTAATGGAACCTTTACGAACTCTTTATCATTTTTATGCCTATCTTTATATTTATATGCTAAAGTTAAGATAAGGATAGAGTGAAAAGCAGTTTTAGATAGGTAGTCATATGAAAGAAGTACTGGCACAGATAATTATAATAGCGAACCGTGTGGCTGACTTCCTCTCTTTGGGAGGGGTTGTGAAGCGAACGGTGGTACTGTTATTCATAATAGCCATATGCGTGGCTGGCTTCCTCTCCATAAGAGGGACAATGCCATTCTTGTCTGTTTTCGGCACCAGTATGGAGCCAGAGCTTCAGGCCGGTAATCTAATCCTGATTGAAGAAGTGTCACCTTCTGAAGTCGAGGTGGGTGATATTATTGTCTTCACTATCCCGGCTGCAGTCCGGGAATATTATAACTACCCACCGGTAATAGCCCACCGTGTACTACATGTTCGCACCTCAGAGCAGGGAATAACCTTCCGCACCAAGGGCGATAACACCGGTGAAGACCCGTTTACAGTGCGACCTGAAGACCTGAAGGGCAGCGTCAGCCACCAAATCCCCTACCTTGGTTTCCCTCTCCTGTTCTTCCAGAGCCAACAGGGGTTAATCTTCGTTGGTCTGGCTCTTTTGCTTTTTGCCCTCTATCTCTATACCGAAGAGATTAGCCGGGGCAGACTGGCGTTGCACCGTGGATTATTTGCTCCGGTAATTGAGGAAAGCCAGCGTAGTAGCCAGGTGATAGCCCAGAGGCTGGAAACCACCGAAAAGGGGATGGACTACACCCAGCAAGCCCTGAACAGCTTTGCCTCAGCCATAGCCGAGTACGCCGAACACCTCAAGAGCCACACCAGTGCCATCCAGGGCTTGAGCGAGGCGTCTCAAGAGCTTAAAAAGGGCGCCGTCGAACAGAATAAGGTTCTAGGGCGCCTTGCGGAAGTTATGGAACAGAAAAGGCCGGCAAAAGAAGAGGTAACGCCTCCGACAGAACCGGTAATACCCGAGGCGGAGAAGGTCAAGTTCCCTCCGGGGTGCGTCAGAACTCGCCAACAGCCCACTGACCAACGCAAAATATTCGGGGCAGGGTAAAGTTCCTTAAGTATAAACTGCCACCACCACCGCCTCTTTGGGGTTATGCTCATCGAAGAATATAACCGCTACTTTCCTGCCCAGAGCCATTTCTAACGCCGGTAGATTTCTCGCCACGGCAATACCTTCAAGGTAAGTCTTATAGCTCCCCGCGAGCTGGATAGTAGCCGTATAGTTGCCAGAGTTGAAACTCCTTAGCATTGCCTTTCGCAGGTTCATTTCTTAAGAACCTCCTTTAGCTATTCTTATTAACCCTATTCCCTTTATCCCCTTCCCCTTATTAAGGGGAAGGGGAAGATTTGTTCTTAAGAGGGGCTGACGCCCCTCTTAAACTCTCCTTTAGTATTTTGCCCCCTTAATAAGAGGCCACTCATTAAGGGGAGTTTGAAGGGGCAAAGCCCCTTCAAAACCATACCATCCCCCTCTCCTTCAAAGGAGAGGGGGATAAATGGGGTGAGGTAGATAATAATCTCTATACTGCGCCTAGCGATAATCGCTCCTCGTATTCGCCGCGACGAGGGTTATACACCAAGACCAGCCCTAACACTCTCTTCTTTTCCGCATCAAGCCCAGCTCGACTATCAGTTACGTCAATGACATCGCAGAGCTGCTGACCACAGTTAACCGGGATTCGAATAGTGCCACTGCCTGATTCTATCTCGGCATGTCTTAAATAGGCTTCTCCCCTCTGCTGAGCTTCATTAACCGTATCTATATTTCTGTCCTCCAGTTGCTTAAGCCTGTCATATAGCCTGTTAATTTCACTCCAGGAGAAGCTATCAACAATAATCGGCTCATCAGCTCCACTATCGTATCCTTCCACCCACACCCGGTTAAGTCCCCAAGCCCCCTTCCGGTATCCGCCCTCAAAAATTGGATGCGTGGCACCATAGCTATAGACAGAGCTATCCGCCAACAGAGGATTTACCAGATAGGCTTTATTGCCCTCAATAAACAGCACATCAGGGACAAAGGAGAGGAGCCTCCTGATGACCGCCTCGCCCCGGTTATTGGGATTAATGGCGAAATCGGGATAATAGCCAGTTATGACTGATGACTGGGATACCACCTCCAGCTTCAGACCGACCCTGGCGAGAACATACTCGAGGATTTGCTTTACCGGCAACTGGTCCGCGTCCTTGTTCCAGCGGAACTGGTGCCTGGCTCTCCAGGCTTCTATCAGGCTCCAGCCGTCCACAGCGTATAATACCAGACTGGCTTTACCTCCTGACGAAGTATGCTCATAGGCGTTAAGAAGAAAGGTCTGCCCTGAACTGACCTCATTACCAGTGGTAGTGCGATATCCAGGGCTGAAGTCTAACTGACAACCGATGTCAAGGACAGCAAGGCTCCCCTCACCGGGGGTGGCATACTGTCCGTCATCATTCCTGAGCTCAACGATGAGATTACCACCAGCCTCAGTAAGCTCTTGCCTTAACGATAGGACATCATCGGTTAAATCAAGGCTTTGTACGGTCAGAGAGGCTCTCCAGACACCGTCGGGCTTTGACAGCCAGCAGTAGTCGCCGTAGTGAGCGATGGCTAACCCATACTGGCTTGACAGATTGAACGGAACCGGTTCACGCCACAAGCTATCAAGGAAGTCAGTCCCGGGGACAGTATATGACCAGTGGGGGCGGTTATAGCTCTGGGTGCCAGTAAACTTCTCCACGTAGAAGATGCGATAGACATCTGGCTTATCCATAAACACTCTATGGTATTCAAAGTCGCCACCCGACGGGGCTGAGGCAAGCTCTTTCAAGTCTGACCAGGTGCCCGCAGCCACATCGCCACCATCGCCATAAATCAGGCTCCACAGCTTAAAGTTGCCGCTACTGTCCTTGCCAGTGACAAAGAGGTTCCAGTCGGCCTCATAAACACAGGCCACGCCGGATAAATCATCAGTAGTTTTATCCCAGGCGGATTTAGTCTGCCAGCTACCAGCCACATGCTTCTTAACATAGAGGGTAGCCTGGTCAGCGAAGAAGATAGCCAAATCACCATTAGGCTTGTAAGCAGCGGCAATGCCATAAATGGCAGTGGTTGGGGTATAATCAATAAGCTCAGGGTTTCCCCAGCTAGCTCCACAGTCGGTACTCTTTATGCGATAAATCTCCCGGCCAACACCATCTATCCAGAATATGCTTACTTCAGCCCCCAGTGAGGCACAAGCGGCAACCGCGGCATCATACTGGTTAGTGTAAACCCACTGACTGAAATCGGAGCCTGGCCCGGGATTAGCCACCCGCTGCCGGTAGAGCTTTCTGGAGTCGCTGGGTGGGGTTATTCTGGCTCTGATTAGGGAGCCATCGTCAGGCATAGTTACCGCATGAAAGTAATCATCCTCGGCGCCAGTATAAAGCCTGGTCCAGTCAAGCCTGACAACACCGGCAACCTTATTACCGGCTTCCACCTTAACATAGGGAATACGGGTGGCTTCTTTTTGGGCGGTTAATAGGGTTGATGATAGACTTCG
>SDBT01006139.1_pt1 | contig 20020 bp, 14 predicted proteins | sample 2277101 | NCBI WGS metagenome assembly SDBT01 (sample SAMN10404973, study PRJNA504765) | marine sediment metagenome | isolation source: marine sediment core GS10_PC15, 103 cmbsf | place: Arctic Ocean: Southern Knipovich Ridge | collected 2010 | reverse complement strand
TAAGGTAATGAACATGTTTTCTGTACAGACGCAAACCCACGTGATTGCCTTTTTGACGTATTCGTTTTTCGGCGCGACCCTCGAACACCTCAACTATTACCTGGGACGTTTGCGCGCGCCCAAAACCTACAAACCAAAAGCACTGTTGAATGCGGTGATTACCGGCTTTCCGATCTACGGTATCGGCGCCTACACGGTGGCGGGATTACACCAAGCAGGCGTGAAACGCTTGCCACTACCGTTGCAATTTCTGACGTATGCCACAGCATTGTCCGGATTGGAATATGGTGCCGGGAAAATCGTCGGTGCAGGTCCAACCTCTTACACACGCACAGGCATGATACAGAGTTGGGATTACTCGAAACAGCGCTACCAGATTGGTGGTATGGTGTCGTTGCGTCATTTTGTCACGTGGGGCTTGTTTGGGTTGCTCATCGCGCACGTGGTGCATCCCATTGTTATGCGCAAAGCGGCCGCGGCGGCGCGAGCGTAACGTATTTTGTCGAAAAAAGCAACTTTGGCGCTACCTATATTGCTACCAACGCCTTGCGCTCATGAGTACCGAAGATCGCGACAACGCACTGATTGCCAAGTTCAAGGCCAACCCGCCCAAGCACGAGCGTAAACCAAATCGCTATAGCGCAAAACAACTGCGCGACAAATTGGACACGCTGCCGCGGTGGGAAGCCGCAGGCTATTGTGCCGATACGACCGTCGCAAGCGTGACGAGTTTTATTGCCAATTATCAGAATCACCTGATGGCGCGATGGCGTACCGGTGGTGGTGGTGGCAACACTACACCCAAACCCAAACCGAAACCGAATGTGACGAGCAGCAGCTCCTCGGGTAGCGACGTGATTACGGATATTTTTGGCAATAACGACGAGAGTGATAGCGACAGCGACAGTGGCGCTGGTATGATTGGTCTGTTTGGGTAAGCAGGTCTTTTTCACACGTATGTAATAAGAGAACCATGAGCGACAACCCGTATCATATTGTCTTGTTAGGCTCGGGTGCTGTCGGTAAATCATGTCTCACGGTGCGTTTTGTGAGCAACAAGTTTGTCGAAGAGTATACGCCGACGCTCGAAGACAGTTATCGCAAAAAAATCAACGTCGATAACGAAGTGTGCATTGTGGACATTTATGACACGGCCGGTGAGGAAGATTTTCAATCCGTGCGCACCGAGTACATTAAACGGGGCGATGGCTTCCTTTGTGTGTACAGTTTGACGGATCAATCGAGTTTTGACGAGATTAAAGACATTTACGATGAAATTCTGCGCATCAAAAACAATTACCGCGTACCCGCTGTGCTCGTGGGTAACAAGTACGATTTGAGAGAGGATCGCCGCGTAGAGATGAGCACAGGCGAAACGTTCGCGACCGACGTGATGGGCTCTGTCCTTTTTGAAACGTCGGCCAAAACCTGTCGCCACGTAACCGATGCGTTTTACTCTGTCGTGCAGCGCATTCGACAGCAACGCGCCAAACAAAATATCCTCGACAATATGCATTATCATGGCGACAACGCGCTGCGGGAGGAACATCACCACCATCACCATCATCATCACCATAGTCGTTCCAAAAAAGCGCGTCGACCTCGCGGCGGTTGCATCCTGCTCTAACACGTACTGTGCAAGAGTAACGCAGCGTGTTTGCCTTCTTCCATGGCCGTGTTGAAAAGTTCGACAGCTTCTTTGGTTGGTAAGATGTTGTATTCTTTTTGTTTGTCCTCGAGCAACGCGATGGTTTGGGGCGCAATGTGGAGACGTTTTTGTACGCCTTGCGACAGGATAATCAGATCGGCATCCAACACCGGCCTGACAGCTTTGGGTGTAATACCAGATCCGTGGCGTGTACCATCCAGTTTCCAATTCCACACGTTTGAGTCCTGCCACGTTACAATACAATCCTTGTACATGTGACCATCGCTCGTTTCCACCACGCCCCACTCTAATTTTGTGACAGACGGCATGGTGTTTTGGGTATAAACAGCAAGCAAAAAAAAATAGTATACGAGGTATGTTCATTCACTTATTGAAGTTTGCGCCGTTTGCTTATTTCTTTTCCCTTGTCACTACGGCGTCGTTTTTGTTTCGTTTGCAACATGGCGTAGACCTCAATGTGGCCATGTTCTTGTGCAAGTCGACTCGCGTCGTTTTTGGCAGACACATCGACACGATCGTCCTGGAGCAACAGTGCAACAGTGTCTTTCTCACCGCTTTCTGCAGCCCACCGTAGCACTTCACTTTCCGCTCGGCTTGGATCGAGGCGTCCATCTTGCAATAAGATGGCCATACATGCGGGGCGGTTGAATGAGCGTAAGAGGTTGCGGTCACATAGATTGACCCTTTTATCTTGCAAGAGCAAGGCCAGAATCGTCGGTTGATTATTGTCAATTGCGTTGGCAACCGGAAGATTGGAATGATGGCCTGCATCGATGCGTTTGTCTTTGAGCATGACTTGCACCACCGCTTTGTGTCCTTTTGCAATGGCCGCACAAAAGGTTAGTTGATGAGGCTTGACGCGTGGATCTTGCAACAACCGTGCCACCACTAGCGCATGACCATGCGACGCGGCCGCTGATAAGGGTGTCGGTTGGTCACGGAAGACATGCATTGGATGCACACGTTTGTCGCTCAGGAGTAAACATACGAGGCTCAGGTCGCCATGTTCGCAGGCGCGTACGAGCACAGAATTGAAAATGGCGGTCGGATCGATACATGGATTGCCGACGAACGCACGGAGTATGCGCGTTGCGTGGCGGCCGTCCGGCTCAAAGGCCCAGTTGAAAAGGCATTGACGTGTATCACGATGGGGGTTACGTATAAGTGCTTCGACATCGTTGTCGCAAAGATGTGCCATGACGCCGCCCGCATTATAACCACACCAATCGTATGGATGATATTTGAGCGATAACCGCGGTAAAACGTGCTGTGCGACCAGAATTCGTTTAAGACTCTGCCGCGGCACGAATTGCAAAACGCTGCCAATCACGTCGTCTGAAAAATGTGACATGAGAAGCAATTAATGTGGCTGGCTCTATCCCAAAACTGAAACTTTTTTCGCCGTGGGTGAGCCAAATTGTGGTACCACGGTGCGATGGCTTTATGCGAACGTTCGTGCGTCACAGTATAATCCTTGTACACGCTTCCATCGCGCGTTTCCACAACACCCCCACGCTAATTTCGTGATAATTGGCATCGTGCTAATCTTAACAGCAAGCAAAAAAAGAAAGATAGCGGCAGGACTCGAACCTACATGGGAAACCCCACTCGTTTTCGAAACGAGCACGTCTATCCAGTTGCGTCACGCTATCTTTTGTTTCATTCGGCCAGGATTTGAACCTGAATCTCATGCCTGAGGGTCATGCGTTTTGATAAAAACTACCGAACGTTTACGACAGTAGTAGGACTCGAACCTACACGACCCAAGGTCACTAGCTTTCAAGGCAAGCGCGTCTAACCAATTGCGCCATACTGTCTGTCACGACACCGGCAGGAGTTGAACCTACAAGGGAATACACCCACGCATCAGCACTGCGACGCTTTAACCATTCAGCCACGGTGTCTTTGTTGTTGACGACGCCTATGGGACTCGAACCCATGTCACCCAGCTTAGGAGTCTGGTATGCTACCTTTACACCAAAGCGCCTTTGAAGGACCTGGGGGAATTGAACCCCCACCAGAAAGCTTAGAAAACTTCTGCACTAACCGTTATGCTAAGGTCCCGTTATATGTACGTGTAGTAAGAATCGAACTCACCATGGGCTGTGTGCCCGCTGCAGCTTGAATGCAGTGCCATCTCCAGTCGGCCATACACGTTTAGAGTACTATATAATTACTCGCTGTCTTTCCAGACAGACGACAACAGTAGGACTCGAACCTACACCCCATGAAGGGAGCCGCTTTCCAAGCGACCGCGTATACCCAATTCCGCCATGCTGTCTTTTACGATACCGGTAGGTATTGATCCCACTTGTGCAGAGCACACGCATTAGTAGTGCGTCACCTTCTCCATTCGGTCACGGTATCTTTTGTACGTGCAGTAGGAATCGAACCCACCATGAGCTATTGCTCGCCGCATCCTAAATGCGGTGCCATCACCAGTCGGCCATACACGCTTTTTCGTCGCTTCCACAAGGATTCGAACCTTGGCACTCCAGGTCAACAGCCTGGCGCTCTACCACTGAGCTACAGAAGCTTCTTTTTGGGGGACACTGGGATTCGAACCCAGAACTGACGAACTAAGCCAGAATCTCAGATTTGGAATCTGGTGCGTTACCATTGACGCTATATCCCCTTAGGCACGTAAGGGAATTGAACCCTTGTCCAGACCTTCGAAGGGTCTGATGCTACCACTACACCAACGCACCTTACTTTCTCTATAACGCGACAGTGACTCGAACACTGATTTCCTCTGAGTCAAAGAGGTGTCCTAACCTTTGGACGATCGCGTCATTATTGCTACAAAGCATAGTCGGACTTGAACCGACATCAATGCTGATGGGGTGATCAAATCCCGGGCCAAGCACTGCTCTACCAGTTGAGCTATACACCTTTGTGTTAACACATTGGCACAACCAAGAATCGAACTTGGATCACTCGAGTTTCAGTCGAGAGCTCTCCCATTGAGCTATTGTGCCTAAATAACGCGAGAGAGAATCGAACTCTCGTCCATCGTGTCTTTTTAGAGATGTCGGGAATCGAACCCGAGTCCCGTGTTACCAATACACCACATCTCTTTTTTGGACTAGCTGGGAGTCGAACCCAGTTTCTCTGCATTGCCGATGCAGCGTAATCCCACTATACCACTAGCCCTTGGACCTGACAGGTATCGATCCTGTTATCTCTCCCATGCGAAGGGAGCGTCTTACCATCTAGACCACAGGCCCTTTTTTTATGACACGAACACGAGTCAAACGCGTATCTTCCGTTCCACATACGGAGATGTTATCATTACACCATCGTGTCTTGTTTTTTGTTTGGAGCTACCGAATGGAATTGAACCATTGACCTTCGGATCTGCAATCCGCTGCTCTACCAACGTAAGCTACAGTAGCATGTGCGTGTAGCAGGACTCGAACCTACCGTAGGACTTATTGTCCAGCTTGACCCTCGATCAAGTGCCGTCACCCGTTGGCTATACACGCTTATTATTTCTTAGCCCTGCCTGAGAATCGAACTCAGATTTCACTCTTCGCAGAAGTGTGTACTACCATTATACTAACAGGGCTGGTGCAATCGATGGGAATCGGACCCATGTCGTCGGCTTGGAAGGCCGATGTTCTACCATTGAACTACGAAAGCTGGTGACGAAGCCGGGAATCGAACCCGAATCTCATCCGTGGCAGGGATGTATAATACCACTATACTACAACGCCTTTAGGAAGGAACCAGACGGAGTCGAACCGTCGTCTCTATATATTAACCAGAATTACAGTTTGGTGATTTCAGCACGTTTCGTAGGGAGCCCGTATGATATACACCACTTACGCACCGTATTATCACTGACTTGGAATTGCTTACCCAATGCAACGAACGTGTGCGTTTTGATCAACGTTGTCAATTCTTCTTTTGTTGGCCAAGTCACTTTGCGACGTTTATGTTTCAACGCACCAGCTGCGCATTTCTGACACCATTTCGATCGGCGTGAGATAATCGTCTCACATTCACTGCACCGATTTGGTTTACGTTTCCTGTTATTACGCCTTCCGAATGTTGGCGTCTGTGTATGACAGTTGGGACATACGAAACGCAAGTTCGGTAAATCGTTGTGATGATGATTCCCGTCAATATGATCAAGTTGCAGCACTAACTCTTTGCCATTCCATTTTGGACCTATTTTGCACAACGCGCAACGATATGGCAGAAGTTCCTCTTTCAAGAGTTTGCGTTTGATTACTTGACTTCTCGCCCTTTCGTGCTTTTGAATGTATTCGGCGAAGCTTAAACCTGGTTCCACACAACGAGTGTGGCAGAAATGATCGACCGATATATTGTCACTTCTAAAACGGTCGTGAAGTTTGGCGAACAACGGTGTGGCGGGATTACGGTAGTTTAATTGTTCAAGGACTTCGGTTTTACTTCTCGATTTATCCACAATTAACGTTAACTCTTCTTTTGAAATCTCGTCTATGCGGTAAGCCATATTGGCAGTGTTAAACTCCACTTATGCAAGGTTCGTATTTAGGCGAAATGCACTCGCTTAACGTGTAGAAATTTTGTTTAGGAAACAGACGGAGTCGAACCGTCATTTCCCAGGCCAGAACTGGGTGTAATAACCGCTATACGATGATTCCTGGTTGGATGATGGTCCTGTGAAGGACACAATGCATATGGTCTTTGCCTGTGTATTTGGGCCCACCGCAGGCCGAGGCCTCGTTGAGTCGGGATTTCAAATCTACAACTCCCTGCGGTAGTTGGGAGCTAACCACCAGATCCCTATACGTTAGGCATGCATACATCACCCTTTTTATTTGATTAGAACCTAGACGGAGTCGAACCGTCCTTACCCGGGTCAAGGCCGAGGGTATTAACCGCTATACGATAGGTTCTTGTGTTGCTCTAGACGGAATTGAACCGTCGCATTCTCTTTATGAGGGAGATACTCTGCCACTGAGTTATAGAGCATTTGGTTTGGTGGGCGTAGCAGGAATCAAACCTGCACTCTCTGCTTTGCGGGGGCAGCGCTTGCAAGCGCTACGCTTCTAAGCTATACGTCCTTGTGTACTCCCAACGCGAATCGAACGCGTATCGCCAGCTCATCGGACTGGTGTTCTACCATTAAACTATAGGAGCGTTTTTGTTACCGATGTCGGTCAGCGGTCTTCGGTGCCCAACCTGGCGGCAAAGCCGCTGGGAAGCCAACCCTGGCCGCGTTGCGGCTGGGTACCCCGTAAAAACGTCTATCCCAACCCATCGGTTATTATGATCCTGACTGGACTTGAACCAGTGACATTCTCGGTGTAAGCGAGATGCGCTAACCAACTGCGCCACAGAATCTTTCACATAGGCACTTGCAGTACTCGAAACTGCTGCCTCACCCTTACAGGGGGTGCGCTCTGCCTGTTGAGCTAAAGTGCCTTCTGTTGCCAATGCATCTCGTACGTGAAATGAACCTGAGAGCTTAACTCTCTCAACGCATGATGTTTTAAGATCATACGGACTTTGCTAGGCATCGGCAGTATTCGAAACTGCACTCTCTTCCCTACCATGGAAGCGCTTCACCTTTAAGCTACGATGCCTACACGTATTATGGTGTATATACTGGCTGGATTCGAACCAACAATACTGGCACATTAGTTATGATTTATTATTAGATGTATGCCAGTGGTTTTCCGTTTAGCCTACAGTATATTGCAATGAGGTACCGGCTGGATTCGCACCAACATTGCTAGATTCGAAGTCTAGCGTTTTACCTTTTTAAACTACGGTACGCTTGTGCACCATTCAACTGAATGTATGGCTGCTACAACACACACCCTCCGCAACGGATCAGGAAGCGACTGGGTTACTATTGAAAGGCACCTACAGGAGTCGAACCTGTCTCACTCGCTTACGGGACGAGGGCTTTACCGATAAGCTAAGATGCCATTGCATACGGGTCGGAATCGAACCGCTAACGGTACCATCACTCACGTGAGAGTACACCTTCTTTGGATTGGATGTCCAACGTTTTACCATTAAACTACATATGCTTAAATAGAAGGTCATACCGGCTGGAGTCGAACCAACAATTTTGGCGTGGAAGGCCAATGTTTTGCCGTTTAAACCACGGTATAATTTGGTGCGCCAGTGTCGGGAGTCGAACCCGAAATGCTGCCTTGAGGGGGCAGAGTGATACCTTTTCACCACGCTGGTTTTTATCTGGAGGCACTACGAGGAGTCAAACCCCGTTCACGTCAACCCGAATAACGTATGCTATCGTTACACCACAGTGCCTTTGGGCGCTACCAGAAATCGAATCTGGGTCACATCGTCCCTAACGATGTATTCTACCATTAAACTATAGCGCCAAAGTGGAGCCCCGCCTGGAATTGAACCAGGATTTCGATCATCCCTTATGACCATCGTAGCACAAGGCCACGTGTTCTACCAATTAAACTACAGAGCCTTTTTAGTATCCGTGCCGGGAATCGAACCCGGTGAGCTCGGTTGAAAACCTCGCATGTTATCCAGTACATCACACGGATTTGGGCGTTACAGGGAGTCAAACCCTGGCCAATTGCTCCCAAAGCAATTATGCTATCGTTACACCATAACGCCTTTTTTGTGAGGGAATACCAGGACTCGAACCCAGAACACACCATCTGGAGTGGTGTACGTTGCCAATTACGCCACATTCCCTATTTTTGGTAGTCTAGAAGGGACTCGAACCCCTATTGTATGCGGTATAAGCGCATTGCACTACCAATTATGCTACTAGACCTTTTGGTTTGCCTTACCCAGGAGTCTAACCCAGATCGCCGCGATTGGTATTTCTTATTAGTATGCCGTAACATACCGGTAGTGAGTTGCGGTGCACTGACATTGTGCTAGTAAGGCTTTTCTTTAAGCGGTTCGCCCGGGAATCGAACCCGAATCTCAGCTGCGACAGAGCCGTATGTTACCGTTGCACCAACGAACCTTTTAGTCGACTTACCCAGGAGTCTAACCCAGATCGCCACGTTTTAACTAGCCTTTAGGGGGCTAGTATAGGATTCGAACCTATCCCACCAGAAGTGGCTTCCATCATAGTGGTGTACTAACATTGTACGAGTAAGACTTGTGTGTTGGCGTCTCGTCCTGGAGTCAAACCAGAAGCACCTGTGTGAAAAACAGGTATGTTATCATTACAACAACGAGACATGGATGCATGCACCAGTAAACGACTCTGGCGTTTGTAACCTGGGTGGGATTTTGTCCGTACGAGCTTGGATCGTATGCCGTCGACCTCGGTGCCCATGGCACAAGGTTGGCTTCCCAGCGGTCGGCGAAGCAACCTTGGATCGGAGATCTGAGGCAAAGCCGCCAGGTTGGGCACCGAAGGTGCTGACTGCTGACCGCTTGGCTATACATGCTTGTTTGCGTATACCTGGAATCGAACCAGGACTGGGGCTGTAACCCCACCGGGCTTAAGCCGGGTGCCATATTCCAATCGGCCATACACGCTTTTTTTGAAGGACTCGGACGGAATTGAACCGTCGTATGCTGGGCCAAGACCAACCGTGATAACCATTACACTACGAGTCCTTTTGATGTCTGCGACAGGAATCGAACCCATGTCTCCTAAAAACCATCTCAATTGGTGCGCATTACTGTTATGCTTACGGGCCTTACGTACGGTCCGTGCGGGAGTTGCACCCGCTTCTCACATAGGCGCTCTAACATTGAGCTACACAGACTTTTTGTGGACCCCAGAGGGGTTCACAGACTGGACCCAGAGGGTATTGATCCCTCTACCACCCGCTTGCAAAGCAGGTACTCTACCATTTGAGCTATGGGCCCTTTTTGCGTAATACCAGCATGAGTCGAACACGCAATCTCCCAATCTTAAGCCGGGTGCCTTTCCATTAGGCCATGGTATCTTGTTTGGCGCATTCGCCTCCGCGTGGAATCGAACCACAATTAACCGGAGACTTACAAGTTTCTTATATCCTTTTTTCTGTGTGGCAAATCGTATGCTTTACACCATTTACGAATGGCGTTATCAGACACACCATACAATTCACCAAGGCGAGTAAATGGAGTTGTCTTAATGAGAGTTTGCAATTTTTCTTTGCTTGGTCGAATTACTTTACGTCGTTTGGCACGATGTATCGCACTGGAGCACGACAAGCAACGCTGCGCGTGTTTTGTAATAATAATATTACATTCTAAGCACCGTACTGGGTTACTCTTTTTGTTGCGTGCTGTGTATGTTTCAGTTTGTGAATGACAATCTGGACACAAGAACCGTAAGTTTGACAGCTGGTTATTGCAACGATCGCCGTTTATGTGATCTAATTGCAACACGAGTGGCTTGCCATTTGCGAACGGAGGTTTGTCACATATATAACATTTATATATTAGCAAGTTCTCGTCCAGTATTTTATGTCGCAAGCAATGACCGGACTTGGGTCCCGGTGTTGCAATATACTCAGCAAAGCTCCTTTTGCGTCTGAGACAATACGGTTGTTTTGGTGTGCCGAAATGACTGATGTCAATGTTTTCGCATATAAGACGAGCAGTTAGTTTATGATATAACGAGGCTGCAAGGTTTACGTAATTCAATTTGCGCAATACGTCTGCCTTACTGACGCTTGATTGAACTATTCTCACAAGTTCGTTTTTTGTCACTTCCCATATAGCAGCATTCATTTCATCACTTCCAAATAATGATTCATATCGATCGTAATTTATACGAAATTACCATCATTGAGCTACTGTAGAAAGGTAATAATACAGAGGCTTTTGTAAGTGTCCGCAGCAGGAGTCAAACCCACGTCTTCCGTTCCACTAAACTACATGGCTTTTTAAGGCAGCCATGCCAGGACTTGAACCTGGGACGTTCTGTTGTTAAGACAGATGTTATAAATGGACGCTCTAACATTGAGCTATACGGACTTTTTTGAAGTGTTCGTAGCAGGAGTCAAACCCACATCACCCGTTAACTAAACTACCGGGCGTTAGGTCGCCCGGGCCGGATTTGAACCGACGCTAGTCTGATTTTAATTCAGATGTTTTACCTGTTGGGTGCTTTAACGTTAAGCTACACGAACTTTGAGTCTCACCTACGTGAATCGAACACGTATACACCGGTCTACAGCCGATTGCTCTACCATTGAGCTAAGGTGGGTTTTTTTCTGGTTGCGAAGGGTAGTCTTGATCTACCGCCCTCCGGGTTATGGGCCCGGCACTCTTCCAACTGAGCTACTTCGCAGTTTTTGACGTAAAGTCAGCATCGGGAATCGAACCCGAATACCCCAGCTAAAGCGGCTGGGAACCGAATAACACCAAGTTACTGACATATTAATTATATATTGTTTAGGCTTTGGCGGGATTCGAACCCACATTAGCAGCATTAAGAGTACTGTGTCCTAACCATTAGACCACAAAGCCTGTGTTTTTGATACCAACATGAGTCGAACACATATCATCCGTTGTTTTTTAGTGTCGGGTGCTTTGCCATTAAGCTATGGTATCGTTTTGTTTTTGTGTAGTATCAGAAGGAATCGAACCGACAACCTCCTGTTTAACAGACAGGCGCTCTACCGTTGAGCTATGATACCTTTGCCAACGGATGGAGTCGAACCATCGTCACTGGAGACACAATCCAGTATTCTACCGCTGAACTACGTTGGCGTAGCATGCGTGTCCACCGTTCCGCGCTTTAAGGAACCGGCAGACTTTAACGTTGTCTGCAGCAGGAGTCCAACCCACATTTCCCAAATCATTTTCAGTGAGACGCTCTACCAACTGAGCTATTCGATGCCTGTGCATCGGAGTGGGATTTGAACCCACGACCGTCAACTGGGCGCTCTAACATTGAGCTATACAGACTTTGGAAGGCTCTAGAGGGACTCGAACCCCCACCGACAAGATTAAAAGTCTTGCATGCTAACCAGTTACAATATAGAGCCTGAAAAAGCGGGTTATGTGGTGTGAATCTAATCTAGGTGTGCTTAAATGCGTTTGTATGTGTGTTTGAGTGTGTGAGTGCAATAATGTTCCAGAAAAAATGCTATACCTCGTCGGGAACCGAACCCACGTACCTCCTGTCATCGACGACTAGCTAAAACCATTCGACCACATGTCCAACCCGTAATGACTACAAAATGTGAAATAAGTATATATAGGGAGGTAACGAAATCTGGGTGCGACAACAGGTTACGGAGAAAAAAAATACAACGCCACACCATGTGGCATTCAGTGAATTACGAAGGGGTGATAAACAGGAAGAATACCATCACCACACACGACGAAGCACAGGCACAAACGGAATCGTCGTCTCATAAATCAACCAAGCCTTCAACTCGCGCTGGTGCGTGGCCTTGCCGACGAGCGCGTGCTTTTGAATGTGCTCAAGGGCTTGCGTGTCGTACGCTTTCACCTTGGCACACACAGCGCACCACGCTGCAATATACTCCAGTGGGAGCATGGGTGCCGACGAGCGTTTGGCACGTCCGCTTAGCGCTTGGCGGAAAAAGTTGCGTGGCGTGCGGTAGGCCTTGAGGCGTGCATAGGTCGCGTCGATCGCCTCGGCGTCCTCGGCGTAGAATGCCGCGATGGTGACTTGCTCCAAGCGCCACGTTGCAATGCGCGAGGCGCGCGCGTGCTGATGATCGGCACCGAGCTGCTCCCACACCGTCATATCGCTGAAGGTGATCGGCAAGCCAAAGCGATGCTTGCCGCTGTAGACGATACGATAGCGATCGCGGTAGCTTTGCAGCGGCCCCACATACGTCAAACAGGGCACGTACGGGGAATAGGCAAAGGTGATGGGCGGAAGGGCGTCGAGCGCCTTGAGCGCCTTCGCACAGGCAGCCTTGGACGCCTTGATCACTTTCGCACAGGCAGCCTTGGACGCCTTGGACGCCATCGCATTGGCAACCTTGGACGCTTTGGACGCCGCGGCAGAACCGAGCGTCTGCACAATAGCGGAGAGCATCGCGTCCGGCGGTGGCGGTGACAAGACGGCGGCTTTGAGCGCGAGATCGGTGCCGCGCACAAAAGCACGCTTGAGGCCGTGGCGAAGCACGTGGTCGGTCCAGTAGCCTACTTTTTTGATATCAGTTTGCATCGCCCCGATAATGGCATCGTGCTCCTTGTCGAAGATCTGCGCCGCGGGCACAAGGGCAAAGTGCCACGCGGTACGATGCGCATGCGACAGGTTGTTGGCCTTGGCGTAGCGTAGTGCGTTGACCTTGTCGGCCGTCGCGAGGTGTGAAAACGGTATCACGAGGTCGGGGGCGTGGCGGTACGGACCATTGTACCGCGTGCACAGCGTTGAGAGATCTACAAAAGCAGCGCACGGTGGTGAGTAAAATGAACGTAGTGCATCGAAACATCCACACATCACCCTGTACGTACCAAGATCGTCAAACACTGGCAGTTTGCCATCCCCATTAAACTTACGTGTGAGCAGTTTCTTGGACATGATGCTGTCGTGTGTGTATGCCAGAGCCGCAGAGAGCAAATAATGCACAAAACAACAATGGAGGCGGTAAAGATACGACTACGTTTTTTTGGGAAATGCGTAGTGTGTGTGTGTGTGCGTGTAGTATTGGCACGATTGCCATTCAGTTGTCTTCTACACAGTACCCAAGCATGCATATACTTGTGTGGACTGCGTTTGCGTTTACTTGCCACGTCTGTTCGCTCGCGTACAGCGACGCGTTCGGTCGGCCTGATGCTATCGTCGATATAGGCTTCAAGGCATTGCCGGATGTGCGTGCCTGGCCACCCTGGCTCGTGGACGTCATTCCATATAGCCTCTTGCTTGTTACCTTCGTCGTTGTGCTACTCAGAGGTGCGCGTTTAACACCCATCGTCTCGGATTTGACGACCATTATGGTGGTGCGCGCCGTTGCCAACTGGAGCACGCTCTTGCCTCCTTCCGATCCGTCGTGTTCGGTCACTGGCGATCCGCTCTACTGGGTGCACGGTGGCTGCTACGACAAGATCTTTAGTGGGCATCTGGCCTACGCCACCTATTTGACAGCGATACTCTGGGAACCAACGCTTTTCGTTGATTCACGTCTTGTCCCTGTTGCCATGGCGCTGACGGCGATCGAGACGGTGTTGTTGGTGGCGACGCGTGCGCACTACACTGTGGATTGTGTATTGGCTATTATCGTGGGCTTGTATCAGGCTCGTGTGATGTGATGTAGTAGCGTCCACCAATGCGCATACTTTGTATATTCCTATAAAGCATTGTCTTCCGTAAGCCCACCATATCGTCTTCGAATGCTTCATCGGTCATGAACGGTGCGTAATTAGTGGATGTGAGCAGCGCAGGTCGGCCCACAACACGTTGCAAGGATTGCAACGTTTGTAAAGGCTGCCAAGGTATAGACAATCTTATATCACGGTTAAACCAAAAACGCAGCGGTAGGTGTAATTCTAACGCGGCGTCAGCAACAGCAAAATACTTTTTAAGCACCACGTGTCCACGAATCTGTGGACAGATGCGTGCAAAATGCCGATACGCGTGCGCATTGCGGTATCGTCGCCACATCTCATGCTGTACGTCACGCGTGAAACCCATGCCCACAAAAACGTGTAGGAGAAAGCTACGGTGGAACGCATCGCGTACGCGTCGTTGTCTCACCACTTGTTTTTCTTTGGCCTGTTGTTGGAGCGCCGCGTCCACATGCTCCAGCAACGTGGAAAAAAACCACCCACGACGTTGCCGCAAGATGACGCGCCACACACTGTCGTCCATTTATACTAAACCATGCTTTTAATAATTGGCATGTCTCACGAACGTGTTTATATTTTCTCGGCTGAGAGTGCATTGAGCACAGTGTATGACATTTGAGCCCAAAGACGTTTTCAAAAAGCCGCAGCTCATTTTTGAGCAGTTTGCGTACAAAGGCGCCGCCGACGCACCAGACAAGAGTAATGTCTTTTCGGCCATACAGGCGACGAATCGCGACCGCTACGCACGTTACCACGCCAAGGTGTGCGAGGCTAAAAAAGCAAAAAAACGCGCGCAACGCCACCGCCCTAGCAACAAGTACCGCGCGTACCAATACAATGCACAGCGACGTGGCCTCGCCTTCACGCTCAGCTACGCGGACTGCTATCACATGTTCACGTCACCGTGTCATTATTGTCATGTTGCGCTGGTGGCGCCGCTGACGCACGGCATTGATCGCGTGAACAATGCGCTGTCCTACACACCGGAGAACACAGTGCCGTGCTGCGCCATGTGCAATTACATGAAACACAAATACGATTACGAAGCCTTTTTGACACAATGTGAAATGATTGCAAAAGCAAGTAAAACGGCACACTAAACGAACACAGCGTAACAAACGGTGGCATATTGGATAGTAGCGCCATAATAGAGGATGATTCGGTTTGGGGCGGACCAAAATCGTTAACGACGTGGTGGTAAAACGCCATGGCGCATATTTTTTGTCTTCTATGAATACCCCTCTACGCCATCCATATTGCGTATCATGTCTCTATCGCCCCCTAAAAAACTCGCCATCTATTACGGTTGGCCCAATACGGTCAAAGATTGGACTGTTGCCGGTGCGGCAAGCGTCTTCAAAGATTACGATATTGTGGTGTTCGGCGCCGGTCTTGAAAATTCGTCGCACGGTGACCACCAGAATGCCATCGACATTATTGCTCACGCTGACATGGCCAATACGCAAGTATTTGGCTATGTGACCATCCAAGACAGCCAGAGTGCAACGAACGAGACCAAAATCGTCCATTGGGCTGCCATGGGTGTTGCAGGCATCTTTTGTGACGAATTCGGTTACGATTACGGCACGAAACGCAGCGAACAGAACTCCCTGGTCGATTACATTCACAACACCTCGCCTGGCCTTATCGCCTTTGTGAATGCGTGGAATCCGGATGATGCGCTTGGCAACGCCTCCGTGTCGCCGAACAACCCACAAGGTACGGCACACAAACTTGTGTCCACCGATTGGTATCTTGCCGAGTCGTACGCTGTCAAAAATGACGCTTACGACGATACCGACACAGACACAGACGGTAAGCCAGATTGGGTTGAGAAATCCGAAAAACTGGAAGGCTACATTGGCGACATCCAGATTGCCTGCATTGCGACTGTCGGTACGTCGTCTGGCGCGTTCGTCCAAGCCAAGGCCGACTACGCGTACTTTGCCACCGCCATGTACAAGTTCGACATGTGGGGCTGGGGTGAGAAGAACTACTCGAGCGCAGGCGGTCCTAGCTCGTTGCCGTTCCGCACACGCAAAGCGCTGCCCGAAGGTGCAAAATTGCACGGTTCCGTTGTGAAAACGGGCGATGTGTACGAACGCACCACCAATGTCGGCTTTCATCTTGATGCCGACGCGCATACCGTCGCTACGCGTCTTGACTAGACACAAAGAAAGAGAATGGAGGATTGACGAATGTATTTTTTATTTAAGCCTTGCGATACACCGTGTACGCTTCGCTGGATGCCGTGACATTGGTAAAACGCATGCGAAAGGTCGCAGCACCGGAATAGCGATACGTATCGAGATTGTTCACATGGGGATCAATGTCCATGTAACCCACGGCCGTACCGCCGGTGCCCGTTGCCACAGTGATGGTCGGATCGGACGCACCCGTTGCCAAGTTGATAATGGTAAAATCAATGGCATCGTCGACTTGGGCACCGACCACACCCGCTACCGCCAGTGCAGCTGTGGGTAAGGTGAGGGTACGATCGGTGCTGGGCGTCTGTGTGAGGATTTGTGTGAGGAGTTGTGCAATGGTCAACGTAAGGTTGTTATTGGCGAGTGAGGTTTCAGCGGGTTGATGTTTAATCTGGCCACCCGTACCCCAACGCAGGCTCAATGACGACGTACCGCTGTCGTTGCCAATGGTAATGTCTTTGGCTGTGGACGTGTCGCCAATTGTAATGGGACCGGTGTTTGCGTCGTCGGCAATCGAAGTACCACCCGTGCCGGCGTGCAACACGGTACTCGATGCGGTTGTCGTACTGCCCAGCGTCACGGTACGCTCTCGTGCTCCAGTGCCGAGCGTAAGGTTGCCTGTACCGGTATCGTTGCCAATGTTGCAAGCGCCGCCAAAGGCCACCGTCATCAAAATACCAAAAGAACCGGACGCCATGGTGATACCACCGCCGCCTGTCGCCGTGTCAAACGTGACCGCACCGCCTGCATTCTGCGACGAGACGACGTTAATTTGCCCTGCCGCATCCACATCCATACCACCGGCACTGTTAAGGCGAATCGCGTCGGAACCCGTGCCTTGCGAATCGAGAATAATAGACGCGTCGTTTGCGCCGGTCAACGCAATCGTCAAGTCTTGCGCATCGCCTGTCGTTGCCAACGTCCAATTACTACTGGCACCCGTGGAATCCAACGAGATACCACCACCACTCGCCACATCCACGTTCACACCGCCTGTACCGGCGCGCAGATCGGTTTGCGACGCACCGGTTTGGTTACCCATCGTCACGGTACGCGCCGCGGCCGGCGTACCGATATTAATCGGTTGGGCTTCGGCGAGCGAGCCAATGTTAATACCACTGCCACCATCCAGATTGACAAGCGCGGCGGTAGCACGCAATGTCAAATTGCCTGACGTGGTAGTGAAATTAGACGCCGCGGCCGCGTCCAAACTGATCGCGTTCGTAGTGTCCACCGTAATACCACCAGTACCGGCATCTATATCAATGCCACCTGCAGCGTTGGTCGCCTGTATACGAATCGAACCAGCGTCAGCCAAAGTTGACGTTAAATCAATATAGCCATTCGTTGTTGTAATAAGGTTGTTCGGATCAGGTACGTGATTAGACACGAGCGTATCGAGTGTTGTTTTTTCACCGCCGCTAAGGGTCGACTGAAAGACAATATCCACCACATCAGCAGTCACATCCACTCGGAGGAGTGTCGTGGTAATACCGGCTTCATTTTCAATTTCAGTGTGGAATTGGCCAGCAGCCAGCGCGCCACCAAAATCACCACTTTTACTGTAGGTTTCAGTCATGGAGCACTATTGCTATTATAGTACATAATAACTTACGACAGTTTGATGAGAATCAATGAACGTTCACGTACGTTAAACGTACCTGCGTCTATTTTATAGCGCACATCAATAGCTTCAGAACCCGTGACAGTTTCAACGGATTGTGTGTGCAACGCACCTTCCAACGCTGTCGTTTGTCCACCACCCTTGATTTCGTTGCGTTCTGTATGTGTCGTAATCGTTCCATTGTTATGAATGGCGTAATTGCCAATAGCATTGCTTGAACTCGGACTACCCGAGGATGAAAAGGTGACCAAGTAGGTGCCACTTGCTGGCGTTACGGTCATTGAATTGATAACAACGTACGTCGTGCTTGTGGTCGATGTATTGGACGTTGCGCTCGTCACCGAATTCGTAATCGCAGCAGCCGAGGGCGTTTGCCACGTGGCGGCGGTACCGGATGTGGCGGTGAGCACTTGGCCCGAGGTGGGCGCAGTGGCACTCGACACGTCGACCGTCGTGGTGGCAGAGTGGAGATTGTCAGCGGTAATGGTATTCGTCGTAGAATCGAGTGTCTTGTTCGTGAGTGTTTGCGTATGTGCTTCAAACACGAACGTATCGTTGCCCGTCAGAAGCGGGAGCGTCACGGTGCGATCCGCGGCCAACTCTGAGACACCCACCACGTACTGGTGATCGGCACTCGTATCGTTAATTTGCGGTGCGGTCAACGTCTTATTCGAGAGGGTTTGCGTCGCATTCGTAATGGTTAGATCACCGGATGTGCCCGCCAAATCCGGAATCGTAATGGTCGGTGCACCCACGGTTTGGGTTGTGACCGTCAAGGTGGTGTCGTTTGTGCCCGACTCGAACACAATATCCCCAACACCACTGATCGTGTCTGTGTCACTAATTGTAATGTTGGAATTCTGGACCGCTGTACCGGTGGTACCGTCCCAACGCACAATGGCATTGTCGGTGGCAGACCCGGGACCACTTACGGAACCGCTTGACGTGAATATAGTAAACACGAGTGCATCTGTGTTCACTATATCGCTTCCGTCGTTGTTGGTACAAACGAACCCTTGATCGCCATTAGCAGTGCCTTCGGTCACAAACATTACGGAACCGGACGCGGACGTACCGACGCCCATGTCACCGGTGCGTGATGGCGCACCGGACGCTTGCACAATATAAAGACCGTTCTCACTGCCGGTGCTTTGATCTTTGATGAGAATACGGTCGTTCGTCGCCAAGGTGATGCCATCAAGCGTATCGCCATTCTCAAAATCCGTCGACAGCGTGCCGTTCGATGTGGTGGCTGCACGCACGTGGTCCTTATAGTCGACAGACCCACCACCGGTTTCATTTTGCCACGTCGCCACGGTGGCACTGGTTGCCTTCAGGATTTGACCCACAGCTGGGGCGGCCGCACCGTCAATGACGACCGAAGCACCCGTGGTGCGCAACTCGTTGGCACCCACGGTATTGGATGCTGCCGAGATGGTCTTGTTGGTGAGTGTCTGTGCGTTGTCCGTGCCCACGACCGTAATATTCACATCTGGCACGGTGAGCGTGCGCGTCGTCGATGTTGTGATGCCACTGAGTTGCAGTTGGAGTTTTTTCGTGTTGTCGCCGTCATCTTGGAAATAGGTTGTGCTATCCGTAAACGTCTTGTTCGTGAGTGTCTGCGTGTCGGTCGTACCCACCACACTACCCGTGACACCGTGGACACCGCTCGAAGGATCGTCAACTTCACTGCCGTGTGTCAAGCCAGAGAGTGTGTTACTACCAGCCGCAATGGTTTTATTGGTGAGCGTTTGGGCGTGCGCTTCAAACGTATATGTATCGTTTCCGGTGAGGAGCGGCAGCGTGACGGTGCGATTCGCTGCCAATTCTGACACACCAACGATATACTGATGATCGGCACTGGTATCGTTGATTTGTGGGGCAGTGAACGTTTTATTGCTGAGTGTTTGCGTATCGCTCGTGCCGACGACCGCTCCCGTTGGTGCACCCGTCAGATTGCCGATCGTAATAGCTCCCTCATGTTGCGTCACTGACGATTCCGCGATGCGCGCATCGGCAAACGTGCCAGACGTGACATCCGCCGCGGCATGCGTGTGGCTTGAAGCCGCTTTGCCGTCCAACTGTGTTTGAAGTGTGCTCGTCACGCCGTTCAAGTAGCCAAATTCGGTGTTGGAGACGGTACCATCGTGTACCTTGGCCGCGTCAATCGCCGCACCGGCTTTGATGTCGGCATTGTCCACATTGCTAAGCGTATTAGCGTCAGCGTCGAATGTCTTGTTCGTCAGCGTCTGTGCAACGGCGGTACCGACAAGCGTCGTATCCGCATCCGGTACGGTCAGTGTG
>SDBT01006138.1_pt1 | contig 20024 bp, 18 predicted proteins | sample 2277101 | NCBI WGS metagenome assembly SDBT01 (sample SAMN10404973, study PRJNA504765) | marine sediment metagenome | isolation source: marine sediment core GS10_PC15, 103 cmbsf | place: Arctic Ocean: Southern Knipovich Ridge | collected 2010 | reverse complement strand
CTAAGCAGCAGAGTTAAACTCTTAAAAAGATCAAAAAATAAATTAATGTTTTATAAATTTTTTAACAAGTTTTTTTTAAGATTTTATAAATTTTTTTTTATAAATTATTCATTTAAAAAAAGTTAAGTCTTCTTTTTTTTAGAAAAAAGATCTTTGAATAATTGTCTTGTTGTATCTTTCCCAACTTTAGCTATTGATTCTGTAAGTGAAATTTCTTTTGGACAGACTTCTTTGCAGTTTTGAGAGTTACCACAATCTTGAATTCCTCCTTCTTGCATCAGCGAATTTATTCTTTTAGATTTATTTTTTGCTATAGGATGATCTGAAAATAGCCTTCCCTGAGAAATTGAAGAAGCTCCTATGAATTTTGTGTTTTTATTATATTGAGGGCAAGCTTCTAAGCAACATCCACATGTCATGCATGTTGTGAGCTCATATAACTTATCTCTTGTTTTTGAATCTATTTTGGGGCCAAAATCATCTGCATCTTCTTCATCTATCCAAGCATTAACTTTTTTTAGAGATTTAAACATTTTAGATCTATCAACTATTAAATCTTTTATTAATGGAAATTTAGAAAGTGGCGCTATAGTAATAAGATTATTTTTTTTTGAGATTAAATCTTTTATTAAAGTAGTACATGCTTGCCTTGGCTTGGCGTTTATAAGCATAGAACATGCTCCGCATACTTCTTCTAAGCATCCTACTTCAAAACTTACGGAACTTACTTTTTTTCCATCTTTTGTAATTGGTTTTTTTTGAATATCTAAAAGAGCTGATACAATATTTGCACCTTCTTTAAATTCTAATGCAAATTCTTCAAAATATTGATTGTTTTCTGTTCCTCTTAATATCTTTAAAATATATTTCATAAAATACTTTCTATAGTTTTAGGATAATTTTTTATTTTGGGAAGATTGTTATTATTTTCTTGGTAATCTCTAGGTATTGGATCAAAATGAGATAAATCTACATCCTTATAAGAAATTTCTATATCCTCTGTTTTTTGATTATACGTTGCAATAGTTGTTTTTAAAAAGTTTACATCATCTTTTTTATACCCTTCTTTAAAATGTGCCCCTCTAGACTCATCTCTTTTTAAAGCACACTTTGTTATAAGATATGCAAGTTTTATCATATAGGGAAAAGAAGAGGTAAGCAAATATTCTTGATTGGCAATTTTATCTTTATTTGAAATTTTTACATTTTGAAATCTTTTTTCTATTTTTTTTATCTCTTCTAATGTTTTTTCAAGATCTTTTTGATTTCTTTTAACAGTTACATTTCTTAAAAGAAGGTCTGCTAAATCATCATGTAGATAAAAAATATTTTCTTTTCCATCTTTTTTGAAAAAAAAGTTTTGTGTTTCTTTTTCTAAATTTAAATCTTTTTGTAATATTTCATTTTCTAATTTTTCAAATTCATTGCTTTCCAAATATCTTTTTATCTCCTTGGAAGCTACTAACCCTGAAAAAATACATGAAAGTAGTGAATTTGCCCCTAGCCTATTAGCTCCATGAAAAAGATAGTCGCTCTCCCCAATATTAAAAAGACCTTTAATGTTGGTCATTTGTTTATATCTTGATTTATCAGTGTCTTCATCTTTTGGGAAATCCACATATGCTCCTCCCATAGAATAATGAACAGCAGGAAATATTTTCATAGGAACTTTTTTAGGATCTTCCTTTGTGAATTTTCTATATATATCAAGAGGTGCTTTTATTTTTTTTAAAGTTTCATCCGATAGATGTGTAACATCTAAATAAACTTGATATTTTCCATCTACTCCAAGGCCAAGTTCGCATACTTTTAAAATTTCTTTTGATGCAATATCTCTTGGTACTAAATTTTTATATACTGGATACATTTCTTCTAAGAAATACCACTTTTGATTTTTTATGCCACATGACCTAAATGTCCCATCAGGAAACTTAATTTTTTTATTTTCATCTCCATATACCCAAATTCTTCCTCCTTCTGCTCTAGTAGCTTCAGATATAAGTCTTAATTTATCTTCCCCTGTAATTGCAGTTGGATGAATTTGGATAAACTCTGCATTTGCATATTTCATGCCTTGAGTAAAAAGTCTTGCATTAGCAGCGCCTGTTGCTTGAAATGTATTAGTAGATTTTTTGAAAAGATAACCAATACCTCCTGTTGCAATTACTATAGCATTTGCTAAAAGATAATTCATTTCCAAAGTATTTATGTCTTGATAAATTATCCCCCTTGCAATCCCCTTTTGATCTTGAATTAACCTTAAAAACTCATGGTGCTCTAATCTTTTTATTAATTTTTTAGTTTCATAAAATCTTACTTGTTCATCTAAAGCATATACTAACTGTTGGCCTGTTGTAGAATCACAGTACGCTGTTCTTTTATGCAGGGAACCTCCAAAATTTCTAAAATCTATTTCTTCATTTTTATCTCTGTTAAATAAGACCCCTAGTCTTGCAAGCAATTTTAAAATATCTTTTGCATGAATACACATATTTAAAACTGGCGTTTGATCCGCTAAAAAATCTCCCCCTTTAATGGTTTCATAAGCATGCAAAATTGGAGTATCATCATTTTTAGATAATGATGCATTGATACCCCCTTGTGCGCATACGCTATGAGATCTTTTAGCAGGAGATAGTGAGACCAAATATACAAATATGTTTTTTTTAGCTAACATATATGCACAAGATAGGCCCGCTAATCCTCCTCCCACAACTATTACTTTTTTCATAATATTACCTTATCTTACGAAAATAAATAAGTACCCCATATAGATAGCATCCCAAAACTTAAAATTATAAGCATAAACAACAAAGCCCCTTTTAATGCGCTCATTTGAGATTTATAAGATATTATAATCCCCCATGTAATTAAAAATGTCCAAAACCCATTTGCCGCATGAAAACAGCTGAATATTACAAAAAAAGAATATAAAAAAACCATAATAGGCTTTTTAAAATCATCCCTGACATTTAAAAGTGTAGCTTTCCCAAAACTATTCGTGCTAACTATAATTTGTTTATCTTTTAAGTTATATCGTTTTAAAATTTTGTATTCAGGTGAATTCTTAAAGTTTAAAACATCTTTTTTTAGATAAATTTTCCCGTTTAATCTATTAACTAAAGCTTTTAAATTAAAGTCGTTTTTTATTTTAACAAAATATTTTTTTTCATTTTTTATTTTTAAAGTTTTTGGATAGTTAATAAACCTCATTTCCGCTACATGAAAAATTAAAAATATACCAATAAATATAGCTGTATATCTTTGCCATGAAAAAGCTTTATTCCTTTTATAATTCAAACTTGGGTATTTACCATTTGTTTTTTTTGAATTGCATTTAGCTTCAAAAATATAACTCCCACCTAAAAAAGCATGAAATAATATTGGAACTCCTATTAATACAACTTCTACTAAATGCAAAAAAGGAATCGATTGGAGATTATTTACCACCTTAACAAAATAATTCCCATCATTTTCAATCCATGCACTTGCCATTGAATTTGTTAAAAGATGCTCAAATAAAAAAAGAGTTAAAAATAATCCTGTTAAGGATTGAATTCTTTTTATAATAAAATTTGCTGGTAATTTTTTAATATTTTCCATATGAGTTTTTTTTAAAAAAGTTTATGAAAAATTAAAATATCTAGCTACATAAAATATTAAATAAACTTAAAGAATTTTGATAACTAAAGTTTGCTACTTCTTCAATGTTTATATTTTTAAGAATTGCTAATTCTTTTGCTGTTTCACTTATATAAGAAGGCTCATTTTTTTTACCTCTTTTATTTTGAGGCGCTAAAAATGGAGAGTCCGTTTCAATTAAAATTTTATCCAATGGGACCATTTTTACTACTTCTTTTAGATTTTTTGCATTTTTAAAAGTTACAATACCACTAAAAGAAATATAGAAATTTCTATCTAATACCTTTTTTGCGTTTTCTTTATCTCCTGTAAAGCAATGTAATAAAAGTTTTTTATTTTTATAATATTCATCTACAATTTCAAAAAAATCATCAAATGCATCTCTTATGTGAATAATAACTGGAAGGTCATATTTTTTTGCTAATTCTAATTGTTTTATAAAATATTTTTTTTGAGTGGTTCTATCTACAAAATCATAATAATAATCTAACCCTGTTTCACCAATTGCAATTATTTGTTTTTCAATAAGTGCTTTTTCAATACTTTCTAAAAATAATTCTAAATTCTTTTCTTCGCTATGCGGAGGAATAGCAGATGCTAAATAAATGCCTTTATATTTTTCTTTTAAAATTAATCCCTTTTCTAATGCATATAAATCAGAACATATGTTGATTATTTTATTTACATTTTTTTCTTTTGCTCTTGTTATAACTTCATCTGCTTCTAAATATGATTTTTCATCAAATGATAAATGAGCATGACTATCAAAAAATTTCATATTAAAAAATTTAATTAAAATACTTATTTTCAAATACTAGCATCAAATTAAAATAAATTCACAAAATATTTTAATTCTTAAGAAAATATTTCCTGCTTTTAATTAAAAAAGATAAACTGTAAAAATATAAAACAAAAAAGAGAAACCTATGAACATAATATTTTTAAGCTCCCCTTTTTTTAGAGCATATTCACAATCCGATCTTTTCGGAAAATTTATTTTTTTATCTCTATTTTTACTATCTATCATAAGTTGGGTAGTTTTAGTTCAAAAAATACTTCTTTCAAAAAAGTTAAAAAAATTAAACTTTAATTTAGAAAGTATAATTCAAAATAAAAAAGATCATCTTCTTTCTATAAAATATGATTCTAAAATTTCTTATCCTTATTTTAATATTTTTAAAAATTTAAAAGAAAAAACTTTAGAAATTTTAAATAAAAATAGTTTTTTTCAAAATAAAGAAAAAAATCAAATATATATGTCATCTTCAGACATAGAGTTAATAGATTCCACTTTATTTTCTCAAATTACCAAAGAAAAAAAGATTTTTGAAAAAAATTTATTTATTCTACCAACAATAGTAACTTTAGGTCCTTTTTTAGGGTTATTAGGTACTGTATGGGGTATATTAATTACTTTTTCAACACTTGAAAAAAATTCTTTAATAAATTCTAACTCACAAATACTATCCGGTTTATCTATGGCTCTAGCTACTACCGTTCTTGGTCTTTTGGTAGCTATACCCGCTTTAATTGCTTATAATTATTTAAAAAACTGCGCTAAAGATTTAGTAACTGATTTAGAAAATTTTTCGCACTCTTTATTAACAACCGTTGAAATTCAATACAGAAAAGTTGATGATAAATAAATATGAGAAAAAGAAAATTATCTAATAACTCTAATCATTTAGAGGAGGATTTAATAAACTTAACTCCTTTAATTGATGTTGTATTTGTTGTTTTGATAAGCTTTATTTTAATAGCCCCCCTTTTAGAAGCAGATCATGTAAATTTAGCTAGCTCATCAATTACATCTACTAAAAATGTTGAAAGCAGCAAAATTATAATAAAAGTAAAGTTTGATAATTCCATTTTATTAAACAATAGACCAATTTTACTATCTGAACTTACCTCGATTTTAAAAAAAAATAGAAATCCTAATATAAAACAAATACCTCAATTATACCACGATAAAAAAGCTACTTTTGGAACATATCAATCAATAAAAAATGCTGTGGAAGCCTCTGGTTTTGAAGAGCTGGATGTAATTTTAATGCCCCATTAATTATGCGAAATAACAATATTTATAAAACAAATAAAAAATTAATTTATAAAATATTTTTTTTTCATATTTTATTTATAGCTCTAATTTCTATAAATTTTAAATCATCTTCAAAAAATCCTATAAATTTAACTGTTAAAAACATAACAGTAAAACCTACCATCTTACAAAAAACAATTACCAAAAAAAAAGTTATTTCAAAAAAAATAATCAAGGCGACTCCTCAAAAAAAGATTAATAACATAGCTAAAAAAACAGAATCTAAAATCCCCAATAAATTAATTGAAAGTTTAGAAAAAAGCATTTCAAAATTAGATCAAGTAGAAACTAATTCAATTAACAAAATTGAACTTTCAATTCCTAAAAAAATCATAAAATCAACACCTATTCAGGATTTTAATAAGAATATTGATTACAATTTTTCCAACTTATTAATATTCGAATTAAAAGAAAATTTAAAATTTCCTGAATTTGGAGAGGTTAAAGTCAAATTTTCTATAAATTCAACCGGTAATATTTATAATGTTGAAATATTAGATTATAAGTCAGAAAAAAATAAAATATATTTAAAAAATAGTTTGCCTAAGATACAATTAAAATGTTTAAATAATATAGATAAAATAAAAGAAAATTACATTGTTGTTTTTAAAAATGAATAATATTTTATTAAGATTTTTTTTAATTGCCCTATTCTTAAATGCAAATTTTTTATTTGCAGAAGAACTTGAAGTTATTCTGCCAACAAACAATAACCTACTTCCAATTTATGTCTCTAAAGTTTTTGATGAAAAAGCAAATTTGCAACAACCTTATTTAAATGAAATTAGAAAAATTTTAGATTTTGATTTGAATTTTTCAGGTTTTAGTTTTTCTTTGAAACAAAATTCCGAAAAAGATTTCAAATTATCTCATTTTGATAATGAAATAGCCTTTAATTTAAATTTTTGGAAAGATAAAAAAACAGCTTTTGTTGTAAAAACAGAAGTTAAAGATAAAAGACTTAAAACATTTATTTTCAATATTGATAGAAATAATTTAAAAGTTTTAGATGATATATATCTTAGTGGAAATTTGACAGAAGATAGAAAAAAATTACATCTATTATCTGATATCATTATAGAAACCTTATTTGGTAAAAAGGGCATTTCAACCTTAAAAATTTTATACACTATTAGATTTAAAAATAAAAATAATTTAATGGATAAATACACTTCTGAAATTTATATATGTGATTTTGATGGTGCAAATACTATGCCAATATCAAAAAGCAATAATTATTTTGTTCACCCAGTTTTTATTCCAGAAGGTGATAGCAATAGTAAAAAATTTATTTTTGTTTCTTACATAACAGGCCAGCCAAAAATACAAATTTCTTCTATAAATAATTTCAATCCAAGCCCTTTAATTTCATTAAGAGGAAATCAACTTTTACCTTCAATTTCTATTAAAAAAAATAAAATAGCTTTTATATCAGATGCTGCTGGAAGACCAGATCTATTTATGCAACTTTTAGATGATAATTTATCCCCAAAGGGGAAACCTCTCCAATTATTTTCTTTGCCAAGAGCAACACAAGCATCTTCTAGCTTTTCCCCCGACGGATCTAAACTAAGCTTTGTATCTGATAAAGACGGCACTCCTAGAATTTATATAATGAATCTACCAGACACTATATATGAAAGAAAAAGACCTGAAGCTAGATTAATAACTAAAAAAAACAGACAAAATGTAACACCTTCTTGGTCATTTGATGGCAAAAAAATTGCGTATAGTGCAAAATCCAATGGAGTAAGACAAATTTGGATTTATGACATACAAAAAGATGAAGAATATCAATTAACTAAAGATTCATTAAATAAAGAAAATCCTATTTGGGCACCAGACAGTATGCATTTAGTTTATAATACTGAAGACAAAAATGAATCAGAAGTGTATATAATTAATATTAATCAAAAAAAAGCATATAAAATTACTAAAGGACAGGGAAGAAAAAGATTCCCCTACTTTGAACCTAAAATTAATTAGAAAAAAGAGTTAAAAGAGGTTTTTATGAAAAAAATATTAAATTCTTTATTAATCATATCATTGCTAATGTTAAGTAGCTGTTCAAAATCAGATGGTTCTACTTGGGAAAATGTAAAAACAGCATCAAGATATTTACAGAAAGGATTTGATTCACTTTGGGGAAAAGATTTTGAATCTTATCAAGTTAGATCAGATGAAGAATTTATTGGACCAAATGAAGAATTTATACCTTTAAATGAAAAAGATATAAATGGTAATTTCATAACAACTGATAAAGCAATAGCCCAACCAAAAAAATCCCCAGGTTCAGGTGGTATTCCGAATTTACACAATTTTTCTACACCCTCTCACTTAAGCTCTCTTTTTAGAAATATACATTTCGAAGTAGATGATCATGTAATAAGAGACAGAGAAGATTTAGTTATAATATCTAAAATGGCAAATTATTTAAAAAAGCATCCTAAAACTTATCTATGCATTGAGGGTCATTGTGATAAAAGAGCATCTGCTGCATATAATATGGCTTTAGGAACCAGAAGATCAAATCACGTAAGAGTATTATTAATAAAACAAGGTATTGATTTTAATAGAATATATACAATTTCTTATGGAAAAGAAAAGCCCTTAACCGTAGGAAACACCTCTTCTGATTTTAGATTAAATAGAAGATCTCAATTTAAAATATATGAAAAAAAATAAATCATGAACAAAACAAAGCATTTTTTAATTATTAGCTTATTATTATTAATAACACATTCATGTTCACCATTAAAATCTTCTCCTAATGAAGAAAAACATCAAATGGAACTTACTCTACATGAAGTACAGACTAATTTAGATGATTTAAGACATGAATTAAATTGCTTTCAAACTGAAATTCAAATATTAGATAGCAAATTTTCTCATCAAGAGGAAGAGTCTTTAAAAATAAAAAATACCCTTTTAGATAAAACTCAAAATAAACTTGATTTAGTAAGCTCTAGACTTTCGCAAATTGAATCCAAATTAACTACTATTGAACAAAAACAGTTTGCAGAAGAAGATGAGTTAAATAAATTAAACTCTCACGCTAACGAAACTACTACTGCTTTAACTCAGCATAAAAATAAACTATCCGATCTTGAAAACTCCTATTTTTCTAATCAAAAACAAATTGATGAAATATCTAATTTAAAGTTAACACTTAAAGATATTGCAAAATATATTAAACCCTCTCCTATCTCATCTTATAAAGTTAAAAAAGGCGATTCCTTAGAAAAAATTGCTAAAAATCATAAAGTTACTGTGGAAGCAATAAAACAATTAAATCAGTTAAATAATGATTTAATTGTTGTTGGACAAGATATTAAAATTCCTTAAATTATATGCAGAAAAATAATTTGAGTAAAAAAAGTATCGGAATTTTTGACTCTGGAATTGGCGGATTAAGTGTCTACCACGAAATAATCAAATTACTTCCCTTTGAAAATACACTTTATCTAGCTGACAACGCTAAAATGCCCTATGGAAACAAATCCGAGACCTTAATAAAAAATTTAAGTTTTAATTCTTCTAATTTTTTAATAAAAAAAAATGTTAAAGCAATTGTCATTGCATGTAATAGTATTTCTAGCCTAGCAAAAGACTTTTTAAAAAGTAAATTTTCTATTCCTATAATAGATATGATTGATCCAATTGTTAATTATATTAATAAAAAGTCTTTAAAAAAAATTCTGATTTTATCTACGTTTGCAACAGCAAATACAAAAGTTTTTGAAAAAAAATTAATCAATAAAAATATTACTACACTTCCCTCATCTTTTTTGGCATGTTTAATTGAAGATAAAAGTAAATTTATCAATGAATATTTAGATGAGTTTTTAAAAAGCGTTAAAGATAAAAAATTTGATGCTATACTTTTAGCTTGCACTCACTATTGTTTAATAAAAGATTTAATACAAAAAAAGTTTAGTAATGATATAAAAATTATTGACCCTTCCTTTCTCATCGCAAAAGAATTAAAAACAATTTTAGAAAATAATAATCTTTTAAATTCCCAAAAAAACATTGGGAACAAATATTTTTTTGTTTCTGAAAATAAAAGAATGTTTAAAGATTCTGCTAATAGTTTTTTAAAAATTCAAATAGAAAATTTAAAAAAAAAATCATGTTTTTAAAAAGATTTCTTTCCAATAAAAGAATCAATAATTATTATTAAAATGTATTAGGTGAATTTTTTTGAGAAAGAGGTATTTTTTTATGAGCCAAAAAAAACGCATATTATTAATTGAGGATGAAGAGGAAATAGCTGCATTAATTAAACTTCAAGCAGAGGTTAGTGGTTATAAACTTCATGTTGAAGTAGATGGATTAAATGGGTTTAAAACCGCTCAAAGAGAAAAACCCGATTTAATTATTCTAGATATATATCTGCCCGGTCAAAATGGTTTTGATGTTGTTAGAAAAATAAAAAAATCTTCTGAATTAAGGAATATCCCTGTTATAATTTTATCAAGCAAAAAAGAAGAGCTTGATATAGTTTTAGGTTTAGAACTAGGAGCTGATGATTATATAACAAAACCTTTTTCAATTAAAATATTTTTTGCAAAAATAAAAGCAATTTTAAGAAAAACAAAAGAAATTGAAAAACCTTCTAAAAATATGAAATTTGGTGATTTTGTTTTAGAAATTGATAAATTTCTTTTAAGAAATGGAGACAAACAAATTCCAATTACTTTATCCGAATTTGGTATTTTAAAAAGACTTATTATTAATAGAGGAAAAGTGCTTACAAGAAACCAACTTTTAGATGATGTTAATAATGATGATGTTTTTATCGTTGATAGAAATATCGATGTTCATATAGCCTCTCTTAGAAAAAAATTAGGACTTGAATTGAATTTAATAGAAACTGTTAGAGGCGTTGGGTATAGATTTAAAGAATCTAATTTTTAAATTTTATTTATAATGTTTTTTTAAAAAAAAATAAAGTTTTATTTTCTATTAGACATTTTTACAAATAAGTATTATTAAAATAATTATAAGAATATTAAAAAAATTTAAAAATGTTTTTAGAAATTTGGAGGAAAAACAACATGAAAAAATTATCTTTTTTTTCATTGTTTATAATTTTATCTACTTTAGTTTCATGTAACAGTAAAGCAGGAACTGGGGCTATAGTTGGTGGAGCTGTTGGAGCTGGAGCTGGTTATGCAATCGGCGGAGGAACTGGAGCGTTGATTGGAACTGGCGTTGGAGCTGCTAGTGGAGCTGCTATAGGAGCATCTTTAGATGATCAAGATAGAAAAATTATGAATAAAACTTCTCCTAGAACTGTTGAAAGAATGGATAAAGGCGAGCCTTTAACAGTTGGGGATATAATTAAATTATCCCAAGGTGGAATAAATGATGATACTATAATCCAATATGTATCTGATACTAGAACTACTTATAACCTTACTCAAGCGCAAATAAATCGAATGCAAGAAGCTGGAGTTTCTCAAAGAGTTATCAACTATATGGTAGACACTGGGAAATAATTAATCCTCCCACTAATTTTTAAAATTATTGGGAGTTTTTCTTTTCAAAATTTATGTAATCTGTCAGCATAAATAATAAATATATAATTTTTAAAATTTTATGCACTCAGATACAAATTTTCGATTCGATCAAAATTTTTTTCATAAAGAAGCTCATAAAAATTATCAAAATAGCACAAGAGAATTCAAAAAAGTTATAAGAAATTTTGCTTTTTTCAATATTGGCTTTTTTATATTTCTTTTTATCCAATTAATTTTATTTGCTTATTTATTTTCGTATTTAAGTTCTTCTTCTGTTTTAGCATTAATTTTAGGAAGTATTTTTTTAAGTTGTTTTTCATATTTTATTTTGTTGTTTTACTTCCAGGCAAAAAAAAATGATCAAATTATTTCTTTAAAAGACCGGTTTATATCTACCTGTAAAAGAGCTATTTCTATGCCGGAAAATACTATAGAACATCACTTAACATTAGCTCATGCAGCTTCTAGATTTGCTGATAGTTTAATGAATTTTGAAAAACAAATATATTTTTCATTTAAAAAAGAATTTTTATTAAAAATTACAAAAAAAATCAGTTATCTATTACATAAAGAAGATATTTATAAACTAAAAGAAAAATTATTAATATCTGCTATTGAAGAGCATATTAAACAAATTCAAAATTCCCCTACTGATTTAGAATTACACGCCTCTATAGCAAGTTCTTATTTTAAACTTTCTAAATTATATTTAGATGCAATTGAAAATAATGCTGTTTCTAAAACAATTTTAAAAACTTTAGATCAAAAATATGAATTTTGTGTTAAATCAATGATTGAAGAATTTCGTATTTTAAATGACTATGCTCCAAATGATCCGTGGGTTCATATGCAACTTGCAAAAAGTTATAGAGCTTTAAATCTTAAAGAAAAAGAAGCTAAAGAAAATGAAATAATTTTAAAATTAGCTCCTGAAAATACTAAAATTTTATATAGATTAGCAAAACTATATTTTGAGCTAGGAAAAACGGCTAAAGCTTTAAGAATTTATGAAGATTTAAAATTACGTGAATATAAATTTGCTGATTCTCTGCTTGAATCCTATAGCTCTATAAATTTGCAAAATTTGTTAGAAAACAATTTATAATTTTGTTTATTTAATCTTATTTTTGAATATTAATATATTATTAAGTATAATTTATGGTAAACCAAAAAAAAGAGCTTATTTATGGTAAAATTTAACATTTTTTCAAGCATAAAAACTTTAACTTTTTTATTAATTTTTTCTTTTTTTTCACTCAGTTCTAATGAAAACCTCGAATTTAAAGCTGAAAATGATGATGAAGCTCTCTTTTTAAGAAGAATTGCTGAATTTTGGCAAGATGAAGAGTTTGAAATAGCAAAATCTCAAATAAATTCTTTTTTAGAAAAATACCCAAATAGCAATTTAACCGATTCTTTATATGCAATTTATGGAAATATTAATATTAATGAAAAAAATTATTTTGAAGCGCTAAATGCATATGACAATATCAAATCCACTGAAATTAAAGATAAAATTTCTATAAATTTACTCAGCTCATTATTCCATACTTCCCAATTTGATAGATTAGCACATGAATGCAACATTTATATAGAAAAAACTTCTGGAGAATTAAAAGAAAAAATATCTTATTTACAAGCAATTTCCTTTTTTCAAATAGCTGAAAAAGAAACAAGTGAGATAGAAAAAAACAATATCTATAAAAACGCTTTAACAAAATTTCAATTGCTTTTGGAAACAAAATTTGAAATGGAATCAAGAGAATATATTTCACAAATTCATTTGAAATTAAAAGATTTTAATTCAGCTGCTAATACTTATTTAGAACTTGCTCAAAAAAATCCAACAAAAGAAGAGGAATATCTTTTCCAAGCAGCCCTTTTACAAACTAATTTTGATAAAGAAAAAGCGTTGAATACTTTTTCTAAAATTACAGCAAATTCATTAAATAAAAAATCAGATGCTGCTTACAATAAAACGCTTCTGTTATTTGAACTGGGAAAATACCAAGATTTAATAAGGGAAAAAGATTTTTTAATTGATATAGTACAAGATGATAAAAAACCATTAATATATTTTTTTGTAGGTAGATCTCAATTTATTTTAAAAGATTATTCAACTGCTAAAGAGACTTTAATTAACTGTTTAGAAATGGAAGATAAAACATGTATTCAAATGAAACTTGCCTTAATTATGTTAATGCAGTGTTCATATCAATTAAATGACTTTGATCTTTTTAATAATTCATTTGATATTTTTATAAGTTATTTCCCAAATGATGAACAACATTTTGAAGTACTGTTTGCAAGAGCTTTACTAAACAAAAGAAATGATAAATATGAACTTGCTAAAAATGATTTTGAAATTATTAATCAAACATTTGAAAATATGGAAAATAAAGACTTATATTTATTTGAATATGCCCACCTATTATATCTTTCAAATGACTTAGAAAAAAGCAAAGCGAAATTTAAAAAATTCATTACGTTTAATAGCAATCACGAACTTACCAAACCTTGCATAAACTATATTGTTAATTGCTCGATAAAAGATATTAATAATTCAAACGAACTGAATATTGATGATAAAAGAAAAAATTTAATTGAAGATATAAATTATGCACTTGAATTTTCAAATGTTTTGTCAATAAAAGAAAAAAATTCTTTTTATCTTTTACTTTCTAAAACTTTTTTTGATCTGAAAGACTATAAAAATAGTTTAGAAAAATTAACTTTTTTAGAAAGCAGCTTGAATGATTCTGCTATCAAAAATATTGAATTTTTATCAAAAAATGACCTTGCAGAGCTTTATTTGTTAAAAGGTTATTGCCTAAAATATTTAAATAACAATTACAAAGAATTCATCAATCTTGCTGAAAAATCTTTAGAAATAAATCCTGATTCTCAAGATACAGCTATAACATACATTAACTTGTATAATAGTTTTTTAAATTTATCTAAAAATGACGATAAAATTGATGAAAATCATTTATTAAAAGCGGCTCATAATTTATATAAAGCTTATAAAATTTCCAAAGAAGAAATAGATTTATCCAATTTAATATGGTTGGCAAATTATTTTTATACAAAAACTCAATATTTTATAAATCAAGATTATAAAAATAATTTAACCGACAATAAAATATTGTACGATGATTCATTAAAATCAAAAAATATTTTTGAATATTTAATTTCTTTAGAAGAAAACCTCCAGGAAATCGAAAAACTTGTAAATATTGAACCTTATCTTGTTAAAATTAGTAATTTATATAAATCTCAAAATAACAACCCGAATCAATTGGAAATATTAAACAATTTAATAAGTTACTACAAAAACTACCCTAATGTTTCTTGGCAATTTAAGGAAGAAGCTATATACAATCTAGCATTAGTATATGAATCATTAGATGATTTTGAAAAAGTTAAAAATTTATATAATGAATTTTTAATTACATTCAATAAAGATTCTTACTTCAAACCAAGAGCATATTTGCACCATATAAGATTACTACTTAGCAAAATCAATAAAGAAAACTATACTTTTCAAAATAAAGCTTTAGAAAACATCTTAGCTGAACTTAAAACAATTAGCCTTCAAAAAGTTTTTGCAAATGAACCTGTTCATTTAGAAGCTGCTTTTGATTACGTTGACACACTTTGCTATATAGAAAAATTAAGACCTTTTGAAAAAAAACTTTTTTTATTAACTAGAATGAAAGATAATTTTATTCTTGAAGAAGATTTGCCTTCTCAGGATTATCACGCAATGAGAAGACTCTTAGAAGATAAAGAAAAAATCTATCAAGCATATATGATGATGCTTGAGGCAGAAATTTTAATTTGCAAAGGTTATGTTGAAAATAGATTGGACCCTATTATTAACGCCAAAGAACTTTTATTAAAAATGAAAAACGAGTCTTTAATTATAACTTTATATTTAGACAATAGATTTAAAAATAATCTAAAATTAATAGAAGGTTTTAAAAATTGAAGAATAAAGATCGAAAAGTCATTACAATTTCAATTATTTTATCAATAACTATTCATTTAATAGCTATTGCATCTATTAATAATCATCCAATGAAACAAATTAATATAAATGGTAAAAATATAACTTTTGCTCAAAATGCTAAAAGTTACATAGATAAGAAAAATCCAAATGATTTAGTAAAGGTAATTTTAAAAGAAAAAAAGAAAAATCTTTATTTTGGAAAAAATAAAAATAATTCACCAAATAGTCAAAGTGAAAAAGATTTTAAAATCATTTTACAATCTAATGATTCTTATATCCATAAAGATTACTTATTCAATTTACCTAATGATCAAAGTCATAAGAATTTGATTAAACATGAAAAAAAATTAAGTTCTTTAGATATACAAACCAATTCCAATGATGAATTAATAGATTCTATAAAAAAAGATTCCAATAAGAAAATATTAAAAACACAAAAGCAAAAAAATAAATCCTATCCCAAAAAAGAAAAAAAATTAAAACAGGCTTTATCGTTTAATGCAGATAAAAGAGTTGTAAATGTTTATTATAAAAATAAGTATTTTATTTCTAGTGATTTAAAAAATGATTCTGTTTTGGTATCTTCACTTAAAAAAATTAACTTGCATAATTTTTCAATTTTAAATGGTATGCCACCTATTTTAGATATGCCTAAATTAGATGATTTATTAACTTTATCTTATAAAAATTTCTTCGATATAGATGTAAGTTTTACAAAAGATGTTTCAAGTGATGGTTATCTATTTGCCATAACCTTTGTGCCTAAAAATAATTTAAAGTTAAAAAGACTTAAACAAAATGTTTTTTTCTTATTAGATAGATCAAATTCAATCCAAGAAGACAGGTTAAGTTTTACAAGACATGCAATTGCATCTAGCATTTCTTCTTTAAATACCGATGATACTTTTAATATAATAGCTTTTGATAAAAAATTGGATGTTTTATCTACTAACAATTTATCCCCATCTCATAGTAATGTAACTAAGGCTAGAAAATTTTTAAGGGATCAAAAAATAGGAAGTTTCTTTTCATCTACTAATTTATCTATTCCCCTTTACAAAATTTTAGATACAAATGTAAAAGATGATGAAATCAATGTTGCTATCTTATTAAGTGATGGGGGCGGATTAAATAAAGTTAAAAATTCTAAAATTATTAATTCTTGGACTAAAAAAAATAAAGGGAATTTAGTTTTATATTCTATTAATTTACAAGAAGATAAAAATAAATCTGCTTTAGAATTATTTAGCATTTTAAATAAAGGAAAATTAATTACATCTACTACTAATAGGCAACTTAGAAAAAAATTAAATAGACTAGTTCAATCAATATCATATCCTATTGCTAAAAACTTACTTCCAACATCAATTTGTCTAGATAATTCAGTTAACATTGAACTTTATCCTTCTTCTAATCAATTACCCCATTTATATTTAGATGAACCTTATGTTATTCTAGGTTCTATTAATAAATTGGAAGATTTTACAGTTTTTCTACAAGGTAAATGTGGCGATAGATTTTTAAATATAAAAAAACACATTTCATTTGATAAAGCAAAAATTGTTGGAAATGATCTTCAAAAACAAATAGCTCTTTATAGAGCAAATCAATGCTTTGAAAAATATTTACATGATTTAGATCAAACTCATTTAAAAGATGCTGATTTAATACTAGAACCCTATGATTTAAAATCAATTTTTAGATGAAAATAATTAGCGGATACTTAAAAAATAGATCTATTAAAAGCCCTAAAAATATCAGACCTTGTACTTCTAATATTAGAGAAGCTATTTTCAATATTTGTAATTTGATTGTTGAAGGCTCAACTTTTTTAGATTTATTTTCAGGTTCAGGCGCAATTGGGATCGAAGCTATTAGTAGAGGAGCTGAATTATCTTTTTTTATAGACAAATCTAAAGAATCCATAAAGTATATAAAATCAAATATTGCAAACTTGAAAATTGAGGATAAATCTAAAGTTATTTATCAAGATGCTTTAATGTTTTTAAAAAAAACTAAAATGAAATTTGATATTATTAGTATAGATCCACCTTTTATCATCTATGAAAATAATCCGAATTTAATAAATGAAATACTACAAACAATTTCACTTAGAAATCTACTCAATAAAAATGGAATAATTTTTTTAGAAGAGCCCACATATTCAAAAAGAAATAAAGAAGTAGAACATTTAACTTTAGATAATCTTAGAAAATACGGATCGGCTTACTTAGTAACATATTTTTCATAAAATTTTAAAAAAAACCTGAAATTACTTTAATAAAAAATAAAAATAATATAAAAATTATTTATAATAATATAATAAGTTATATTTTATATGGTTTATAAAAAACCGAGGAGCTCATGAAAAAAAAATTTATAGTTTCTTCTGTTGTAATATTTATTTTATCTTTAGGTTTATATTTATTTTTTTCTAATATAAAAAAAGAAAACCCTAGCGTTGTTTCAACTTTTTCACTTGAAGAACAGGAAAAATTAAAAGAAATAGAAAAAGGATTAGCCGATAAAGAATTTAATTTTGATAAAGATTTAACTTTTGATAAAGAAGAAGTAAATACCCATGCTATCCTCCCACAAAATATAACCGATACTAACATTCAAGAAATAAAAGAAGAAGAAAAATTAAATAGTTCAAATATTGAAAAAGAAACTTTTGAAAATATTTTATCAGAAAAAACACCCGTCACAAAATCAGGTGAAAAAATTGATAATGAAGAAAATAAAATTATAGATGAATTAATTTCCTCTAATGATCAAAATGAAGCTCTTGAATTAGAAAAAGAATCTTCAAATGATGATGAATCTAAAGATTTAACCCTCGAGACTAAATCTAAGATTATTGAAACTGATTATGATGATTCTTCTATAGAAACCCCTACTCAAAAAACTCAAGTTGAAGATCAAATCATTTCTGTTAATGAAGAAAAACAAAATATATTAATTTCTAAAACTAAAGGTTTAATTTTAAGCTCTAGTGAAAATTCAATTTCATATTTAGATCCTAAAGATGTTAAAGGATTGGAAGTTATTGATTTGAAAGTTCCAGGAAACCATAAAAAATTATCAAAAGAATTAGAACCCTTATTTTTAGGAAAAGACCTAACAAGTAACGATTTACTAACCATAAAGCAAGCTGTTATTGCATATTATTCAAAATATAACAGACCTTTAATTACTGTTCACGTACCTGAACAAGATATAACTTCAGGTGTTGTTTCTATGGTTGTTTGTGAAAGTAAATTAAATGAAGTTGTAGTTATAGGTAATAAATACACAAATAGTGATATTTTAAAAAATAGAATATCAACAAAAAAAAACAAATATTTAAATGAAAAAAAATTAAGAGAAGATCTCGATTTTTTAAATAGAAACCCCTTTAGAAAAGTAGATTTAATTTATTCTGAAGGAGAGGATGAAAATTCAACAGATATTGAACTTTTAACCTATGATAGATTCCCTCTTCGTGCATATGCTGGTTCAGACAATACTGGAATAAAAATTACTGAAAGAAACAGATGGTTTGCAGGGTTTAATTGGAATGAAGCTTTTACAATTGATTCCGTTTTATCATATCAATATACCGCATCATATAATGTACAAGATTTTCAAAGTCACACAGCAAATTATATAATATTTTTACCATGGCAAAATATACTTACTTTATATGGAGGGTATTCCCTTGTAAAAGTAGAGCATAATATACCAACTACTTTAAGAACTAAAGGCCGAACATCTCAAGCTTCTATGCTTTATACTGTTCCTCTTCCAATTTTTAATCATATTACACATGATTTTATCTTTGGATTTGATTTTAAAAGGACTAACACAAACTATTTATTTACAGAGTTTGATAATTTATTTAGAAATAGAACAACCAATTTAACTCAGTTTTTATTATCTTATAATTTTAATTATGATAAAGCTGCAATTAGCACAAATACTAAATTAGATATTTACTTCTCTCCTTTCGAATGGCTCCCAGATCAAAGTAATGCTAATTTTAATAGCTTAAGAACCGATGCAAAAAATCAATATTTATATGCAAGGTTATATTTTTCAAATTTAATAAAATTCCCAAATAAAATGTTATTTTCTTTTACTTTTAGAGGACAATTATCAAATGAAAACTTACTCCCATCTGAAATGCTTGGTGTTGGAGGATATGATTCTGTAAGAGGATACTATGAAAGAGATCTCAATGGCGATGGTGGCATTATTATAAATATTGAATTTAGATCACCTTCTTATAGTCTTTTAAAAAATTTAAAATATAAAAATGCAAAAGATGGTCTTCAATTTATTGCTTTTTTTGATTATGGCCTTTCAGAAATACATAAAACGCTTCTTCAAGAACATAAAACAGAATATATATTTGGTTTTGGTCCGGGCTTAAGGTACGTTTTAGATCCTTATTTTTCTACTAGATTAGATTGGGGATTTAAAGGTAAACACAATCCTTCTTTTGGCGGGGGAAGTAGCTTAGTTCATTTTAGTGTAAATTTAAATTATTAAAAAAAATAGTAATAAAGTATGAGCAAAAAAATAAAAAAAATTATTAAAATATTTTTTAGAACTATTTTTATTTTTATTACTTATATTTCATCTAAAGCAATAGCAAATCCTCAAAATTTAAATGTTACATCAGGCTCTGCAACTCTTCAAAATATAGATGCGAATACACTAAATATTATAACTTCAGATAAATCTGTTTTAAATTGGCAAAGTT
>SDBT01006137.1_pt1 | contig 20025 bp, 18 predicted proteins | sample 2277101 | NCBI WGS metagenome assembly SDBT01 (sample SAMN10404973, study PRJNA504765) | marine sediment metagenome | isolation source: marine sediment core GS10_PC15, 103 cmbsf | place: Arctic Ocean: Southern Knipovich Ridge | collected 2010 | reverse complement strand
TTTTTGCCCAATCTCTGCGTTATGCTCAAAAAATAATCCTCGGAATATCAACTATATGCCTGTGGTTATTTTTTTCGCATGCCTTGATCTTGAACAAAAATCCTCATTTATGGATGGACACTATTCTATATCCTGAAAGCCAATATTGCGAACTCGAACCCTGGTAGCCAGTTGTCTGATGCGAACCCGGCCCGTGTCAGGGTCAGGTTTTTCCGTCTGGACAGCTAGGCGAATGCTCACTCGCCTTATGTCATCCAGATCATTGGTGTCGTCTGTGTCTGTATCATCGGGTATGCCGGTGCCACCATCGGCAAACCCATAGTTGAACTGAAGGCTACCCGGATCCACGTTGTATACTATTGGCTGACCCTGACGGGTCAGACAACGTTTGGTCGCGTCATCCGGATCGACTACCTCGCCATAGGTAACGTCCTCACTCGTTCCTCCTGTACCGCCATCAGCGTCCAGGTCGGCTCGCACCTGAATGCTGCTGGCAGAAGCAGAAGGGATCGGTGTTAGCCCGCTATTTTTCGGGTCATACCCGGCGCCCCGGATGTCCCGTGCCATCAGATCCATGGCTGCTCTGACGTTCTGCTGGGCATAGACCACTTGTTGCTGAACGGCATTGGCGCGGTTTTGCCCAATGCCGATCTTGAGCACTACCCACAGCACGAACAGGCCAAGTGTCATGGCTACCATAAGCTCAATCAGAGTAAATCCGCGATTCCTCTTGTTCAATCCTAAAGCCGTCATATTGCGTTCGCCTCTGTCTTGTGCTGAAAAATCCGAGCCCCCCAATCAATAGGCGTCAGATGTAATCACCCCGCTCACATTCACGTTGTGCGGACCAATAATGTCTGCCCACCGCACAGACACATCAACTTGTTGAGCATCACCAACCGGGCTGCCAACGGGGCTGATCGCCCATGTTCTTGAAAACATTCCGTCTGCATTGATTGCCCCTGTTTCGTCGATTCTACCCCCGTCGCTGCTTGCGCCCGGAGTAAGCGTTTTGGTGGCGGTCCTGGTGCATTGATCGATAAGATCTTCTAGCTTGTCTTGGGCTAGTGCCACGGCCTGGGTTGTGCGGTTTCCCAGGTCATTGCTTCTTATGCCTCTGGACTGCAATGAGACCAGGCCCATCATGCCTACGGCAAGAAGGCAGATGGCAATGAGTACCTCAAGGAGAGTGAAACCCTTTTTGTCTCGCAATAGACTCGTGTCGCTGAAGCCACGGTTCATGGTTCAATACTCCTTAATACGCACGCCGCCCATAGCGTTGACATCGACCTGCCGTCCCTCTGAGGGAGTCTTGTTGTTGCGCAGGTACACACTGCCCTCAGGAAAGGGCAACCCACGAGTTGAAAAGGAAAAGGAATTCTGGGCAAACGTAACCCCGTCTCCACCGCCCTGATTTGTGTCGAAACTGAGATTGCCATAACCTAATCCAGCCGAAAACTGCACCTGCTTAACTATGGCCCCTGCCCCATCGCCAGCGGCTGTGTACGTGTAATCAGCATTTCCATCTTTAAAAACACTGTAGCCGGCAGAATCAAACTGGAGCCCAATTCGTACGTTTTCATTCACGGACCGCATGCGTGCCAACTGAATGTCAGAAAATACCAGGCGCGCTGCACTGTTTAGTTCGGCTGTGGGTCTAATAGTCCTGTTGTAAGCGGGGATACCTATGGCCAGTGTAATCGCACCGATGGCCATCGCCATCATCAACGCCACTATGGTAAAGCCAGTATCAGCCCTCATAAATTTCCATGTCGCAAGGATAATCATGAGCAGAAGGATTAGCAACAACTATGCCAATCCACAGGCCAAGGATGTGTATGCGCAAAACATAACAATATTTTACGCTTATCCATCGACAAAAAAACAGTCCATACCCACAACCTTCCATCCAATTACGTTAATGGAATTCGACGACGGTCTCAGTCTCCTGGTTTGGGACTATTGCGGGGCAATCTTGACGGCTTCGTAAAAAGTCCATCTGCGGTGTTGTGCTTCATCTCTCGTCATTCCGACGTACGATAAGTACGCCTCATTCCTCAAGATTCGCACGCCTTGCATATGAACTTTTTGCAAAGCCGTCTGTTTGTTCACTTTTTACGAGACCATCAAGGATCTTGACAACAACTAGTCGGGGGCGTGGCTCTTTCTGGTGCAAGCCCTTAGCTTCAGCTCGTCTGCTATGGCTTTGGCGCTTCGTTGAACAAAAAGTTCAAAATCTTTGCCTTTTAGGGGTCTCTCGGCGCTGGGAGTGACACCCAACCCTTCCGGACCAACCAGTCGCGGGGCGTTCTGAAGGGATTCTCTGGGTGTAATCTCGAATTCGGCAGGGAACCGGTTCTCAAAATACATCTGCTGAAAATCGGCAAATTTGAGTGCATGAGCCGTGGCGTCCAGCACAACAATATCATCCTCGCCAACAATGCCGCGGCCTTTCGCTTCCACAAGGCCCGCCAAGGACTCACCACCCTGCGTACAGGCGATATGCCCGTTGCGGTTGGCAGTAAGCTGCCAGTCCATGATTGCCTGTTCCTCTACTTCGACAAAGAATACGGCCTGACTGCCTGCTCTTTTGTTGTAGGTTTCCACAAGCTGTATTACGCGCGGCATAGACACGGGATTTCCGATCATGGCGGCCTGAGCCACACTGGGCCGGACCTCGACAGGCACAAACGTCCTTCTTGCTGGCTCGGGTTCCAGGTAATATCTGTACACGGGATTTGCGTGGGTGGACTGCACCCCAATGATCTTGGGCAGTCCCTCTATTATCCCGGCCTCAAGGAACTTCAAAAAACCACTGATAATCGCCGTTATGTTTCCGGCGTTTCCAATGGGCACTATCATTACCTTATGGTTCATGTCGTAACCAAAGTCCTGGGCAATCTCGTAAGAATAGGATTCCTGGCCCAAGATTCGCCAGGCGTTCTTGGAGTTCAACAGCGCCACGTCATACTGTTCCGACAGGGCCTCTACCACCTTCATGCAGTCGTCAAACACCCCGGGGATCTCAAACACAACAGCGCCACTTCCAAGGGGCTGGGACAGTTGCTGAGGTGTCACCTTCTTGTGGGGGAGAAGGACGGCAGATTTGACGTTGGGCTGAAGATAGGCCCCATAGAGCGCTGCAGAGGCAGACGTGTCCCCGGTGGAAGCACACACAGCCAGCACTTCGGAAATTTTTTCCGACTGGACCAAAAAATTGATATAGCTCAACGCGCTGGCCATACCCCTGTCCTTAAAAGAAGCACTGGGATTCTGGCCTTCATTCTTGAAGTAGAACCTAGCCCCCACCATTTCCTGCATGAACGGGTTGGCCTCTACCATGGGAGTGTGGGCCTCGCCCAGGTACACCACTGCATCAAGGGGTATCACCGGGCCGACAAACTCGTGATATCGATAAATCCCCCGCACACAAGGCCTCTTCAGCATTTTGCGATAATCAAAAATTCGGTGCCACATCTGTCCCGGGATCTTTTTCACACGGTCAAAGTCAAGGTCTACCAAGAGAAGGACGCTGCCGCATGAAGGACACGTGTACAGGAGTGCGCTGATGTCGTATTCCGCGTTGCACCCCAGGCACCGGTAAACAACATGGCCGCTTACTTCAGGAACCACGTAAGGCCGAATGTCTTCTGGAAAGTCTTCAATCCTCATAGGCGCTCAATATCTCAACATCGATAAAACACTGTCGATGTTTCTACTATTCTTGTTGGTGATCCTTGATGCTGGATAAACCGACATCCAGTATCAAGCATCCAGTACCCAGCATCCAGGTTCGCTTCAGGCACTTATCTTATCCAACCCATCCATATACGGCCTGAGGGTCTCCGGGATAATTACGGAGCCGTCTTTTTGTTGGAAGCTTTCAAGAATTGCTATCACCGTTCGGCCGACCGCCAGGCCGGAGCCATTCAGGGTATGCACCAGTTCAGTTCCCTTTTTCCCTTTTCTTTTGAAACGGATGCTGCCACGTCTCGCCTGAAAGTCTTCGAAACAGCTGCACGATGATATCTCGCGATACTTCTGCTGCCCGGGCATCCACACCTCAATGTCATAGGTCTTGGCAGCGGAGAACCCCAGATCGCCTGTGCATAGCACTATCACCTGATAGTGGAGCCCAAGGCGTTTGAGGATGCTTTCGGCATCGGCCAGAAGTTTTTCCAGTTCCTCATAACCGGTCTCCGGGGTGGTAAACTTCACGAGTTCCACCTTGTTGAATTGATGCTGTCTTATTAGTCCCCGGGTATCCTTGCCATAGGAGCCTGCCTCAGACCGGAAGCAGGGCGTACATGCGGTGTACAGTTTGGGGAGTTCCTGCTCGTCCAGGACTTCATCCCGGTGAATATTTGTGACCGGCACCTCAGCTGTGGGCACCAGATAGTAATCCCAACCCTCCAGCTTGAACAAATCCTCTTCAAACTTGGGCAGCTGACCCGTTGCGGTTGTACTGGCCCGATTGGCCATAAATGGGGGGAGCACCTCCAGATACCCGTGTTCCTTTGTCTGGATATCCAGCATAAAGTTGATCAAGGCACGCTCGAGCCTCGCCCCCGCGCCTATGTACAGAGCAAACCGGGCCCCTGCTATCTTGGCGGCCCGCTCAAAATCAAGAATCCCAAGCCTTTCCCCGATCTCCCAGTGGGGCAGCGGTTCAAAATCAAACGAAGGCATGGCCCCTTCTTTCCTGATAACAGGATTGTCCTCGGCGTCTTTACCCACAGGGACCGATTGATGCGGGAGATTGGGAACTCCCATCAAGATGGACCGCAGCGCCTGCTCGTGTTCGGAAAGTTCTTCGTCCAGGGCCTTTATCTTCTGTGACACATCCCGCATGTCAGCTATGAGTTCCGTTGCATCTTCCTTTTTCCTCTTCATTTGGGCAATGCGGTCGGTGACCTTATTGCGCTGGTGCTTGAGTTGTTCAACCTCAAGAAGGATCGAGCGGCGTTTTGAGTCACAGTCAACAAATCGGCCCAGATCGTAGTTCTCACCCCGCTTACGCAGTGACTCCTGCACCAGTTCCAGATTCTGCCTAACAAACTTGATCTCCAGCATGGGTCTCGCCTAGCACGCACCTACTATTTAGTCAATGGTTATTATTACTTGACTTTATTCGCAATTCTTGCTATAAGTTTGAAAAAATTTTCCCACTATGGAGTCATCATTATGCAAGATTTGAAGGCAAAAAAATCTGAGATCAGAAGTGAAGCCCAAGCTCTGCGGGACGGCTTGTCGGAAAAGGAGCGCACAGAGAAGAGCCAGCAGATAATGGAACGCCTGTTTGGCTTTGCCAACTTCCTCGAGGCCAAAATCGTCATGTACTACATGAACTACAGCAGCGAGGTCGCCACCGGCGCCATGATTCAAAAGGCCCTTGAATATGAAAAGATCGTTGCTCTTCCATTGGTCGATAAAAAAAACAAACAGATTGTTTCACTGAAGATCAATGACCTCAAAACAGATGTTCGTCCGGGATATAAAGGAATCCCCGAGCCGATTCCTCAACGGTGCAAGGTGATTCCTATTGAACAGATAAATCTTGCCATCATCCCCGGCGTGGCCTTTGACGAACGGGGAGGCCGCATCGGCCACGGCACAGGTTTCTACGATAAATTCATTCCTAAGCTGGATGTTACCACCAGAAAAGTGGCCCTTTCCTTTGAATGCCAGATCGTGCCCCAGATTCCAATGGAGCCGCACGACAGATATATTGACATTATAATCACCGAGAAGCGCATAATTTATAAAATTTAGTGCGTTGGGTTTAGCAGATCCTCAAGCCGCTCCAAGTTCTCCTTTTCTCCTATTGCCACTACAGTATCCCCCCCTTGAAGCTTGGTCTGCGAGGAGGGGTTGTATATCATTTCACCCGCGGGCTTTCTGATGGCTACAATAATCAGGTCAAAATCCTGACGGATTCCCGAGTCCTGCAAGGCCACATCAATCAACTTTGACGAAGAATGAACCGGCACTTCCTCCATCTGGATGTTGCGGTTCTTATCCATAAAGGTGAGTTCCAGAAAGTCCGTAACTGTCGGACGAAGAATGGTTTGTGCAATTCGGTTGGCACCCATGCGATACGGAGATACCACCTTGTTGGCACCTGCGGCTATCATCTTGCTTTCTGATCTTTCTTCCCCTGCCCGCGCTATGATAAAGAGATCGGGATTAAGTTGCCTGGCGGTAAGTGTCACATACACGTTGTCACTATCCGTTCCCAATACAGCCACCAACCCTCGGGCACTTTCAATCCAATCCCTGCATTGGCAAGGACCTCTTCATCGGTGGCCTCTCCAGGCACGTGAAGAACATTTTTGTCCTCCAGTCTAGCTATCCTCTCAGGCTCTCGCTCTATAACGACGATCGCTAAAGGCTTTGATCGAAGAAGGTTGCACACACTTTTGCCCACACGGCCGTAGCCACAAACAATGTAATGGTCCTTTTGCCGTTTAATTGCTTTTTCCAATTTTCGCCTCCCCAGGATTTCTCTGATGCGCCCCTCTATCATGAACTGTATGACGCTGCCCGCAATATAGAATACAAAACCCACGCCCACAATGATCAGGGCCATGGTAAAGACCCTTCCAACCGGAGAAATCTCTCGGACCTCGTTGTAACCCACTGTGCCGAGCGTAATCACAGTCATGTAAAGGGCGTCCATGAGGGGCCAGCCCTCTATCAACACGTACCCAATCGTGCCGCCGATGACCATGAGAACGAACATCAATATGCCTACTGCAAGGTGGCCAGAACGGTTCACTGAAACCCTCCAACATATCAAGGATATGAGCTTTTTCTCTGAAATTCAACAAATCTATAGCACAATTTGGGTTGAGCCCGTTGAGTCGCTTGGGTGCTGGATCGTAGTGCTTGTTGGTAAAATGTGCGCGCTTTGGGCGGGATCTTCGCTTGGCTACCACAAGCGGGCAAAGTCTGAGGAATGAGGCGGAGGCCGTTGGGATTGAATAGTGAATATTGTTGATTGAAATTGGAAACTAGAAACTTGTGTTGTTAAAGGGGCAAATCGTCAATATTCAATCGTCAATCGTTAATCCTTAACGGGCACTTTCTTTTAGTAATGACGAGAGATGAAGCACAATCCCGACGTGTCGGGACAGATGGACTTTTTACGAAGCCGTCACCATTACCCTGGAATCGAATCCACCACCTCCACACTGTACTCGGCTAACTCTCGGGGCAGATTGGAAAACACAACCACAAAGGGCAGCACTTTGCCGGAAGGAATCTTGAAATTCGACTTCTTATCCCCAAACCTGTTACCCATCCTCTTGCTGATAGTCTGCATGTCCAGCGTCTGCAAGTCAGCATTTGACAACGCATTGCCGCAGAATACGACCTTTCTCTGCGCCTCCTTGCCATCCTTGAGGTACAGGGCACTTTCAACCCTGACAAAGTTGCGAGGTGCAGAATAGTCGTTTCTGATCTTTCCTCTTACTACGAAAAGCCGGCCAGTCTTGCCATTGTCAACAAAACGTCCGCTAATGAACTGCTCCTGGAAGGTTATGTGCGTATATCCCTTGTCGGACTCGGGCTCCCCCGGTCCCACTACTTGTTCCCATAGACGTCCCAAGATGGGTATCTTGTTGATGTCGCCGGCCTCCAAGAAGGTGTATGCTGCATACCCGCCCCCGCCCACAAGGATAATTATCAAAAGGGCCATAAGTGGGGTCCGCAGAGATCTCCTTGGCCGAGGCTCTTTTATTGGCGGCAGCGGGAGTTCCTCTTCCTCGGGTTCTTCAGGCTCAGCCGGTGTATGGGCTATCTCTTCTGGCGCCTCAGGTGTTTCCTCGGCCGCGGCCTCTTCAACACCAGCGTCATCTTCGATGTCAAATTCCTCCAAGGAAATTTTTTCTTCGGATTTCACTTCTTCACCACCCTCTTCAGTCAATGCAGGCACCTCCTCATCTAAAACTTCTTCATCCATGCTCAACTCATCAATGCCAAATTCTTCTCCAAGATCCTCCCCAGCGCCTGCCTCTTCGGCTGCAGGTTCTTCTTCCAGGCCCAGGCCTTCCAGCGAGAGATCCTCTTCGACGGCTACTTCTTCGACGGCCATCTGTTCAGCCGGTTGAGCTGCTTCCTCAAGCACGGGCTCTTCCTCCAAGCTCAGATCGTCGAGGCTCAACTCCTCTTCAAGCTCGTCGTCAAGAACCTCCTCTTCGGCTGGTGCCTCTGCTTCTTCGACGGCAGATTCATCTTCCAGGTCCAGGCCTTCCAGCGAGAAATCCTCTTCAAGTTCCTCCCCGAGAGCCTCCTCTCCGAGAGCCTCCTCTCCGAGAGCCTCCTCTTCGACGGCTACTTCTTCGACGGCTACTTCTTCGACGGCCATCTGTTCGGCCGGTTGAGCTGCTTCCTCAAGAGCGGGCTCTTCCTCCAAGCTCAGATCGTCGAGGCTTAACTCCTCTTCAAGCTCGTCGCCAAGAGATTCCTCTTCGACTGGTGGCTCTTCTTCTTCGGCGAAAAGCCCTTCGCCGAACCCAAGGTCGCCCGCAGTGATCTCTTCGGATTCGACATCTTCTTCACCCACTGACTCGGTGGTTGCCTCCAACTGCTCAGCATCATCTTCTTCCAGCCCGAGACCCTCAAGAGAAATCTCCTCTCCGGAGCCCAGTTCTTCTTCAACCACCTGTTCGGCCGGTGCAACTGCCTCCTCAAGAGCGGGCTCTTCGTCCAAGCTCAAACCGTCGAGGCTTAACTCCTCTTCAAGCCCTTCGTCAAGAGCCTCCTCCTCGGCTGGCGCCTCTGCTTCTTCGGCGCCAAGATCTTCCCCGAAGCCAAGATCTTCCATGGTGATCTCTTCGGATTCGACATCTTCTTCAGTCGGTGCGGTTGACTGTTCAGCACCTGATTCATCCGGGCCCAAATCAGCCAACGATGCTTCCTCTCCGGCAGCCTCTTCGGAGTCAAAAAGCCCAAAGTCGAGTGGTTCTTCTGTCTCTTCTTCCGGGGCCTCGGCTAAACCGGCCCGCTCATCAGCAACCTGTTCCTCCCCGTCCACTTCGGGGCCACCTTGTTCAGCCATTGCTGCTCTGTATACCGTAAATGTGTTGCCACACTTCGAACATCTGACCTTGGAACCCAATTCCCCGATGCGTCCCTCGTCCAGGTTGAACCCGGATTTGCACTCCTCACAAGTAACAATCATGGCGGAATCCTTTCCTCTAAGCTTCTAGCCTGTAGATGTCGGGCAAAGCGCGATATTTTTCGTCAAAGTCCAGCCCGTATCCCACCAGGAATCCGTGCTCAACAAGACATCCCACATAATCAATGGCAACATGCGTTTGGCGTCGTTCAGTTTTGTCGATGAAGGCACACACTTTCACTGATTTTGGGCGAAATGATTTCAAATACTCGAAAATATATGCAACAGTCAAGCCAGAATCGACAATATCTTCAACGAGGAGAACATCCTGATCTCTTATGTCAAGTTCGATTTCTTTGGTGATCCGGATGTTTCCAGACGATTCTGTGCCAGAGCCATAACTGGACAAGCGAATAAAGTCTATCTTGACGGGAATGCTGAGTTCGCGGACCATGTCTGCCAGGAACATAAAGGCTCCATTCAGGACGGCAACAATGTGAAGTTCTCTATGCTCGTAGTCTCTGGAAATGCGCTTTGCCAGCGTCTTAACTTTTTGCGCGATTTCAGCCCTTGACAAGACCGGAATCATTTCTGCCGGCATTGCAGGTCCTCACAATCCGGTTTCTGCCAGTTCCTTTACCACGGCCCTCTGCTTCTTGGTAAAACGTTTAGGCATCGGTACAAGAATGCGAACGTACAGGTCCCCCCTGCGGCCCTTTTTCATCTCGGGAAGCCCGTATCCTTTCAGACGCATCTTTCTTTGATGTTGGGTGCCGGGGGGTATCTTCAGGTTGAGGTGTTTGCCGTCGATGGTTGGAATCTGAATCTGAATCCCTAACAACGCATCGGTCAATCTTACTTCTCGATCCATATATAGATCCTGGCGTACTAGCCTGAAGACCGGATCATCCAGCACCTTGGCTTGGATATACAGGTCTCCTGGCAGTCCCCCATGGCCTGGCTGCCCCTTGCCGGCCAAACGCAGTTTTTTCCCCGTGACCATGCCTTTGGGAATCTTCACGTTGATCTTTTGTTGTGCGCCCCCAAGCTCCAGGGCAACAGTCCTGGTGGTTCCGGTGAGCACCTCTTGGAGGGTGAGCGGGAGTTCGTACACCAGGTCGGACCCCTTGACCGGAGCTCTCTGACCCCCTGAATAGGCCGCAAAGGGATCAGCCCCAAAGCTAAAGCCAAATTTCCTGCCACGGCCTGCACCACCCATGAATACGTTGGCGAAGTTGCCGTCATCGAGTCCGAATTCACGGAAAATATCCCCGAAATTGAACCCCCTGAATATGTCTTCCTGACTGTAGCGTTGACTAAAACCCGAAGCGCCGAATGAGTCGTACTGCTTACGCTTTTCCTGGTCACTGAGCACAGCGTAGGCCTCGCTGATCTTTTTGAACATTTCTTCGGCCGACTTATCACCCTTGGTGCGGTCTGGATGATATTTCATGGCCAACTTGCGATAGGCCTTCTTGACTTCGCTGTCACTAGCGTTTTTGTTTATACCTAAGATCTTATAATAGTCCATTTCAGCCATCTGCCAAGATCCCATTTCTTGGCACCAATAGCCAAGAGTGACATATTCTGATATATGGGATAAGTATAAGTGACCCCATAACAATGTCAAGAGAATAACAGCCAGCTTTTGCTTCCGGCACACCATGTCCAAAGGTTGTGATAACCCATATTCTGACACACTTTCACCTCAGGCCATCACACAAGATCTCAACACTCAGTGGCTGGGTCAACGGCAAATCTATTGCTATGATGTGGTGGAATCGACCAACACGCAGGCCAAGACCCTGGCCCGTGAGGGAGCCCCGGAAGGCTCCATCGTATTGGCCGACGCCCAGACCACGGGCCGCGGGCGTCTGGATCGAGCCTGGATCTCGCCTCCACGGACCGGGTTGTATGTTTCTGTAATCTTGAGGCCGCAAAGCCCACCGGAGCGGGCGCCAATACTCACCTTTGCTGCGGCAGTAGCTGCGGCCTTGGCCATTTGTGAAACCGGGTTGAGTCCTGAGGTGAAGTGGCCAAACGACATTATGGTCGGCGGTCGCAAGGTGGGAGGCATTCTAACGGAAGCCTGTTTTGACAAAGGCCACATAGATTATGTCACAGTTGGACTCGGAATAAACGTCAAGACAAAGCCAGAGGATTTTCCCGCCTCCATTAGAGACCTTGCCACCTCCCTGAGCCTTCACACGAACAAACCCATCTTGCGCATTTCCGTTCTTCAGGCCTTTCTACGCCACCTGGAACACTGGTACGAGGTCTTCTGCAAGGGTTCGTTTAACAAGATCATGAAGGCCTGGCGAGGCTATGACATGCTTGTAGGGCATACAGTTGAGGTAAGTCTTTTCCACTCAAAGCTCTTGGGCGTTGCCGAGGAGGTGGATCCCTGTGGCGCCCTTCTGGTTAGGGACACCACAGGTAAGGTGCACAGGATCATAGCCGGAGATGTCGTGCGCTGTCGCGTCTCATGAAGGTCGCATTGCAGTGAATGGCGCCCCGAAGCCCTTGACATTTCTCTTGGTTTTTGAAAGAAGTGCAACATTGATGGAATCGTAAAAAGTCTTTTGTGAACGACATTGAGCATTTTGGGAGAAAAGCAGTTGAGCTGTTCAGCGTGAAAAAATGCTAACTGCTTGAGGGCGTTAGCCCGAGTTTGAGCATTTTAGCTGAACACCTCAAGTGCGCCCAAAATGCTCACGGAGTGAGCAAAATGGACTTTTTACAAAGCCGTCAAGATTTGAGCCTGACGCAGACACGTAGTGAAGCATAGCGCTCAATTGGGCGAAAGGGGGCGTTTTCCAAAGGTCTCACGAAAGGAGTTCAAAGGTGGATATCGTTGTTTTGTTGAAACAGGTTCCTGATACAGAGGCCGTGATTCAGATTGCTGAGGATGAGACTTCCATCAACACAGATGATGTCAAGTGGGTTATCAACCCCTACGACGAGTTTGCCGTTGAAGAGGCCCTTCGAATCAAGGAAAACCATGGTGGCAAGGTTGTAATCCTTACAGTGGGACCTGACAGGGCAGTGGAGTCCATACGGACTGCCCTTGCCATGGGTGCAGACGAGGGGGTGTTGATCGATGACCCGGATTGTGAGGGAAACGACGCTTTGGGCTCTGCCAGAGTGCTTGCTGCGGCCCTGAAGGAGATCCCCCATGATCTCATCATTGCGGGCATGCGAGCAGTGGACGACGACGGCTATCAGGTGCCGGCAGCTGTTGCAGAGTTTTTGGGTATTGCTCAGGTGTCAATGGTAATCAAGGAAGAGATCCGAGAAGGAAAGATCTTGTGTGAACGCACTGTTGAGGGAGGTACAGTGGTTGTCGAGGCTGAGTTGCCAGCCCTTTTCACCACCCAGAGGGGGATTAATTCGCCCAGATATGCCTCTCTTCCCGGCATCATGAAGGCCAAGAAAAAGCCTTTGAAAAAAAAGACCCTGTCCGATCTTGGCGTGGATCCTAGTGCGGTGGGTAAGGCAGGCGCAAAATCCAAGGTTACAAATCTGTCATTTCCCCCAGAAAGGTCGCCTGGCAAGATTATTGAGGGAGACAGCCCGGAGGCCAAGGCTGCCGAGCTAGTGAGACTGCTCAGAGAAGAGGCAAAAGTGATTTAAAGGCCTGTACAACGGGACGGCACAATGGGACGGGCTGTTGTGCAAATTCATTTTCCACTTGGTCCGGTCGGATTCCGGATGCATGATACCTACTCTATGCGGCGTCCGGAATCAGGAATCCGGCATCATTACCAACCCAGGAGGATAGAAGGAAATGGCACAAGGTGTCCTGGCTGTAGCAGAACAGGTTGATGGTAGCTTTCGAAAGATTGCCTATGAGGTCATAAGTGAGGGTCAGCGGGTGGCCGACTCCATTGGCGAGCCGCTCACAGGGATCGTACTTGGTTCCGGCGTTCAAGAAGTTGCCGCCGAATTGGGTGGATATGGGGCAGAGAAAATCCTGGTGGCAGATGATCCCATGTTGGCGGACTACGTCACGGATGTATATACCAATGTGCTTTTCAAAATTGTGAAGGACAACGATCCCAAGGTCTTGCTCTTTGGCGCCTCCTCCCGGGGCAAAGATCTGGCTGCACGGCTGGCTGCACGCTTGGATACCGGCCTTGCCATGGACTGCACTGCCCTGAGGATGGACGGACAGACCCTGATCGCCACCCGGCCTATGTTCGGCGGTAAAGTTCTGGCTGAAGTTGCCATTGAAGGAAGCCCTCCTATGGCAGCCATACGGCCAAACGTAATGGAAATCGCGGAAGTCTCAAAGGCCGGCGCTGTGGAAAAAGTCTCGGTTGAGGCCGGTGAAACAAGGACAAGGGTTTTGGAAAAGAAAGTAGAGGCTGCTGCCAAGACGGACCTTACCGAGGCCGATGTGATCATATCGGGTGGACGCGGTATGGGAGGAGCCGACTACAGTGTGCTGGAAGAATTGGCAGAGTTCCTGGGTGCCACTGTCGGGGCGTCAAGGGCTGCAGTTGACGAGGGCTGGAGGCCCCATTCGGATCAGGTGGGCCAGACAGGAAAGGTGGTGTCCCCGAACCTTTATGTTGCCTGTGGCATCTCTGGCGCTATTCAGCACTTGGCAGGCATGGGATCATCCAAGTATGTCGTGGCCGTAAACAAGGATCCTGAGGCGCCGATTTTCAAAAAAGCCGACTATGGTATTGTGGCGGATTTGTTCGAAGTCGTCCCTGCCATCACTGCAGAGGTCAAGAAGCTCAAGAGCTAAGGCCCAAACCGGAAACTAGTGAGTGCCCATCCACGAATACCGATTTACCAAAGCAGGACTTTTTGAGGGGCACTGTCAGGTGTTCGTTCAGAAATGGTAGATTTTGGTCTGAGGCAAGGCCGCACAAGGGTTTTCGCCGCAGGCGTAGCAACGCTACGTCGAGGACGCAAACCCGCGGAGAACGCCGCATCAGGCCAAAATATGCCATTTATGGACGGACACTAGTGAGCAGGGCGAGCTGATTGCCTTGCTCTTTGTTTTTTGAACTCATGAAGATTCATCTTGTCAGTCTTGGTTGTCCGAGAAATCTGGTGGACAGCGAAATCATGCTGGGTCGGCTCCTTGAGGCGGGCCACACGATTACCTCAGGGGAGTCTGATGCTGACTGCGTGGTCATAAACACTTGCAGTTTCATACGGCCTGCAGTTGACGAATCCATCGACATGATCCTTGAAATGGAAAAATGGAAACAGCAGGCCGAGGGTAGAAGACTCATCGTGGTCGGCTGCCTTCCCCAACGTTATGGCAAGGCGCTGGTCAAGACCCTGCCGGAAGTTGATGTGTTTCTTGGCACCGGAGGCTTTGACCGGATCGTTGAAGGCGCTGAGGACTCCCTGGACGGAACCCGCCTCCTGTTGCCACCGCCCTCCGGTGTGCCGCCATATCATGAAGACACGCCCAGATTGCGCACGACACCGCCCCACACAGCCTACCTGAAGATCGCAGAAGGGTGTTCAGCCCGGTGTACCTATTGCATCATCCCAAAACTCAGAGGGCCCCACAGAAGTCGCCCCTTGGACGAGGTGCTATCCGAAGCTCGAGCTTTTGCTGAAGCGGGGGTAAAGGAACTCATACTAATAGCCCAAAACACCGGCGCCTATGGCCATGACCTGGGAGAGGGTTACAGCCTCGAACACTTGCTGGAAAAGCTGGTGGAGATCCCATCAATCCAATGGATACGTGTGCTGTATGGTCATCCGGATCATTGCACCGATTCGCTCATCCAGACGATTGCTGCACATGAGACCATCTGCTCCTATTTTGATATTCCCATCCAGCATATCAGTGAGTCGATCCTGAAAAGAATGGGGCGAACCCACAGCAGTGCGCACATCCTTGACATGTTTGAGCGCATACGAGAAAAAATGGCTGGTGCTGCGCTGCGCACCACATTGATAGTTGGTTTCCCTGGCGAGACAGAGCATGATTTTCAATGTCTTCTGGACCTCATCGAAAAGGTGCGCTTTGACCACCTGGGCGCCTTTGTCTATTCCGCGGAAAGTGACCTTCCCTCCAACAGCTTGAAAGAACACGTAGAAGCACCCTTGAAAAAGCAACGCTATGATCGTCTCATGTCCAGGCAGGCAGAGCTTTCCAGACAGAACAACCAGAAATACGTGGGGCAGATCCTCCGGGTGCTTGTGGAGGGGACTGCCAAAGATTCTGACCGCCTGACCATGGGCAGGGCCGCCTTTCAGGCACCGGATATCGATGGTGTCATCTATTTTGATCAGGGATCATCGGGGATTGGGACCTTTGTTAACGTAAAGATCACACAGGCCCATGACTACGATCTGACAGGACACATCGTGTGAACGAGTTAAAGGACCGGATACTTAAGGCTGTTTCCCAGGACCTTGCTGCAGTTGAGCAAGCCCTTTCCGAAAACCTAAAGCCTTATCTTTCTTTTGTTTCCCATGTGGCAGAGTATGTCATGTTCAGCGGCGGAAAAAGAATCCGCCCTCTTCTCATGATACTCTCGGCCCGGCTGTGCGGCTACCATGGAAATTATGACAAGACCCTGTGTGTCGTGTTTGAATACTTGCACGCTGCAACCTTGCTTCACGACGACCTGGTGGACGAGGCTGAGGTCCGTCGGGGTAACCCGGTGGCCCATTCGATTTGGGGAACCCCGGGCACTGTTCTGGTGGGAGACTTCTTGCTGGCCCGTTCCATTGCCATCGCTGCAAAAACGGGAAGCTGTGCTATTATTGATGTTCTAGCCAACACCACGGCCCAAATGTCAGAAGGAGAAATCCACCAGCTTTTGCACCGGGGAAATCTTGCCTTGGAGGAGCAACAGTACAATGAGGTCATCACACGCAAGACAGCGTGTCTAATTGAAGCAGCGTGCAAGGTAGGGGCTTTGCTGGCAGAGGCCCCACAGGATCAAGTGGAGACGGTCTCTCAGTATGGACACAGCCTAGGCATCGCCTTCCAGATAGTCGATGACCTCCTGGATTATACGGCAGATCAGAGTTTACTCGGAAAGGCCACAGGAACAGATCTCAGGGCGGGGAGTTTGACCCTGCCCATCATTTATGCCCTGAACCGGGCCACAGATGACGACCGCAACCGCATGGAAACCATCATTAGAGATGAGAAACTCATAAATGCCGAGTTTGACACCATCCTTGACCTTATTGTGAAGTATGGCGGCATTGAATACGCCAAGAAGCAGGCCCAAGGGCACATAGACCGGGCCAAGAGGTGTCTTGACATTTTTGAAAACTCACAAACCCGCTCCCTCCTTGAAGACCTCGCCGATTATGTGCTGGCAAGAAAGATGTAGATACACCTTTTTCTCATCCTGCCTGACCCAGACAAATCCGAACCAAAGGCTTCATGTAGCCAAAATGGTTTCCACAAAAACTGCTACAAAAGATCCAAATTTTGCAACTGAGAAATTAGACACTTGGAAGCCAACAAGCGCCACCGCACAATGAGATATGTCAAGCGTTTGCGGGGCAGATTGCCCTTGACAGACGCGAAGAATTATACTATGGGACACTGGTTACTTGTGTGCATGCGTGCGCGCCTGGGCCTTCTGTCCTGGTGCAAACTAAAGTTCTGACAAATTCCAAACGTGCAAGCGTGCTTGATTTCTGCTTTTTCAGGAAATCTGAGAAAAACTACTATGTTCGGAAAGGAGGGGAGGCAAGGGATACCCGGGGTATGTATTGCCTTAAGGTCTGTCACCCATAAGGCAGAGTGTAAGTGAAATCTCAATAAAAGGAAAGGAGATGTAAAGAAATGTCGAATTTGATTCCACCTCATGGCGGAAAAGGCTTGGTCTGCTGCCTGCTTGAAGGAGCAGAAGCAGAAGCAGAAAAGAAAAAGGCGGAAGGTCTGAAGAAGATCAATATCTCCCCACGTGAAAATGGCGACCTGATCATGATGGCCATTGGCGCATTCAGCCCCCTTGACGGTTTTATGACAAAGGCAGACTGGAAGGATGTTTGTGAAAGCTTCCTAACAGCTGACGGCACCTTCTGGCCAGTTCCCGTGACCTTGTCCGCCTCAAAAGAAGATGCTGACGGCATCAATGTAGGTGATGAAATTGCCCTTTTTGACCCGGCACTTAAAGAAGTCAGGGCAACCATGAAAGTTACGGAAAAATACGACATGACCGAGGCTGACAGGAAGTTCGAGTGCGAAAAGGTCTTCATGGGTGAAGGCACTCCGACTGCTGAGGAATTCTGGAAGATCGCTGAAAAGGATCATCCAGGAGTTGAAATGGTAATGAAGCAAAAAGAGGTCAACCTTGCCGGCCCTGTCAAGGTGCTTGGCGAAGGGGAATTTCCCACGAAATACGCCGGCATCTACATGAGGCCTGAAGAATCACGCAAGATCTTTCAGGAAAGAGGCTGGACCGAAATTGCAGCCATGCAACTCAGGAACCCCATGCACCGGTCACACGAATACCTTTGCAAGATAGCCGTTGAGGTGTGCGACGGTGTGTTCATTCATTCACTTGTCGGGAACCTAAAACCTGGCGACATTCCGGCCGACACACGCGTAAAATGTATTGACACACTGGTCAAGGGCTACTTTGTGGAGGACAAGGTCGTTCAGGGCGGATATCCCATGGACATGCGTTATGCCGGCCCAAGAGAAGGTCTGCTCCACTCGGTTTTTCGTCAGAACTACGGGTGCTCCCGCATGATCATAGGTCGTGACCATGCCGGCGTGGGTGACTTCTACGGCATGTTTGAGGCACAGACGATCTTTGACAAGATCCCGACTCCGTCGGAACCCGGAAAAGCCTTGCTGTGCAAACCACTCAAGATCGACTGGACATTTTACTGCTTCAAGTGTGACGGCATGGCATCACTGAGAACCTGCCCCCACCAGAAGGAAGACCGAGTTCTTTTGAGCGGTACCATGCTTCGCAAGCTGCTCTCAGAAGGAGGAGAGATTCCGGACCACTTCGGACGCGATGAGGTTCTGGTAATACTTCGTGAATACTACGCGAGCCTCACGGAAAAGGTGGAGATCAAGCTGCACGGTGCAGCAACAGGTGAATAAGTAACGCCATCTGACAAAAAACAAAAGGGAAAGACTGAAATCAGTCTTTCCCTTTTTTGCGTATTATTATTTGCGGTTCCTTTAACAGGCAGTCATTTACTCACAAGGTTCTCTTCCGGAATACCGTGAGTAGGCCATGGCCAACGTTCGGTAAACCATGTGAGCAAGCTTGGAAAATGGCAGGTAGGCAAACAAACAGAACACGAGAACCAGATGGACAAAATACATGGGATAAGCAATGTTGGGCCAGTGGGCCAGTCTCGTCAACTGCGAGAGCCACCCGGTGACACCCAGGCCCAAAACCAGCAAGAGCAAGTACCAGTCAAAGTAGCTCCCCTTGCCAATATTATCACCTTTGTCTTTCAGGCGGTTTGAAATCATCCATATGGCTCCCACTATCAGACCAACAGCACTTACGTTGGCCAATATCTTTATCGGATTCACCTGAGCGTAGGGCCCGTGTATCTGCAATATGTACAGGGCCACAAAGAAGCACTGTGTGACTATGAAAAGCCCCACAAAGGAAAACAAGACCAGGATGTGAGGAACATATCTGTCTTTGTTTTCTGTACACTGTGAAAACTTGTTGTGTGACAAAATGGTGGGGATGGTACAAATGAGGCTTCTCAAGAATTCAGGGATGTTCAGTTCCTTCACCTTGGATCTGCCGTCTGCAACGGCCTTTTTGTGGATGTCATTCATGAATCTGTAGATCCCGATGCCAAAGACAATAGGGACCCAAAAGGTGGCCAGCGGAATAAAAACAACGTCCACCCAAAGGGTGGGGAAAAACTTGGCAAATTCGATTTCTCCCTCGGGTATGTTCAAATGGCCGATTGCACCAAGGAGCACGAGAAAAATGGCCACCGGAATGGCCAGCAGCAGCCACCAGAATCGGGCATCAGGCACAATCTTGCCCAGCCAGCTCGGCCAGGCGTATTCGGAAATACTGTAGGCCCTCACCGCGCCGAGCACATCCCCGGGCCGTGCCCCTCTGGGACAATACAAAGAACAGTCCTGGCACTGATGGCAAAGCCAGACGTCCATGTTACCGACGAGTCTGTCTTTCAAGCCCCACTGGGCTGCAATCATTTCCTTTCTTGGAAATGGTCTTTCGTCCGGGGATATAGGACACACTACCGAACACGTGGCGCACTGATAACACTTTTTGAGCGTATCTCCCCCCATTGCCTTGAGCTGTTTGACCATGTTCAGGTCAGGTTCCACCAACTTGCTGTCTGCCATTTTTCTACCTCCTCATGCCAGTTGCGATCTATCAGGGTCAGGCCTTGATAGACTGTTGCCCAAATCAGAATTGCTACCAACCCTTGAAAGGATTGGGGCCAACTCCAACGATCTGTTCCACAAATCCGTCGATGATGCCCGGGATCTTATCGTATTCGTCAATAGCAACCTGGAACTGCTGAACCCTCTCTTTTTCAAGGGCCAGGCTCTTTAAGGCCTCACCGATCTTGTCCATACGGATATCGAGCAGTTCGCTTCCCTTGATGAAGTGACACTGATAATCATCGCCGTACTTACAGCCAATAGTCATAATGCCATCGATCCCCTTGGACAGGGCGTCCTTGATCCAGACCACATTCACCGAGCCCAGGCACCTTACCGGAATAATTCTCACCAGGGCCGAGTAACTCAACCCATTCATTGCTGCAATATCCAGGGCCGGGTATGCGTCGTTTTCACAGGCCAATACGACAACCCTGAGCTTGTCCTCGTCCTCGTCAGGCACTCCAATTGACTTGATCTGGGATCCTATCGAGTCAATGTTGTAGTCCACAAATCCCACGATGCGCTCCGGACATGCCCCCATGCAGGTCCC